>SKED01000007.1_pt1 | contig 262454 bp, 245 predicted proteins | sample 4826651 | NCBI WGS metagenome assembly SKED01 (sample SAMN11008818, study PRJNA524170) | human gut metagenome | biome: Human fecal sample; material: Feces; isolation source: fecal sample from pouch patient p19 | host: Homo sapiens | place: Israel: Tel-Aviv | collected 2016-06-28 | reverse complement strand
GTGGCTTGACCAGCAAAAGCCCGTCCGGAATACCCGGCTGGATAAAGCTGTGAATTATGTTCTCAACAGGCGTGATATAGCGGAAACCTATCTGGAAGACGGGCGGTGCAGCTTTACCAATAATCTCAGTGAGAATGCGATCCGTCCGTTCGCAGTGGGGCGAAAAAACTGGCTGTTCAGCAGTTCCGTGGACGGAGCGAATGCCAGCGCAGTAGTCTACACAATGGTTGAGATGGCCAAAGCACATGGGCTGAACATCTACGGATATCTTAAATTTCTGCTGGAGAACCGACCGAGTAAAAATATGACCGATGAACAGCTGGCGGAACTGGCACCTTGGAGTGAAAAACTCCAATCTATCAAAAATCGCATGTGAAGTATAGTGAATTACTCCAACTCGCAAAGAGCTGGAGTAATCTTGTATCTAACCGCATTATTATTTGGCGCTTACGATGAATATGTCAAAAATCCGATTGCGTATTTATTATCTATGTGTTTATAATAAAAGTAGGAAAAAGTAAGAAGAAATTTTGTGAAGGAACCTTTTCAGAAATGAATATAATTGAGAGGAGGCCACTATGGGCACAATAGTAAATTCATTAATATGGATGATAATAGGAATTATTGTAGATCGTATGGTGGACTATATGATGATTCCTAGATTTAATAAATGGAAGAAGTTAAGAGTGAAGAAACAAAGTAAGCAATTATATTTAGGAAAAAAAACAGTTGATTACGTACGTCAGTATTATTCGGATCACTTATATAACTGTAAGATAAAAAATGGATCAGTACAAATTCCATATTTGGTAAACGATTCGTGGAGCAAGTGGAACTTTGACGTTTTAAAAAATCCGGACTTGTTACAGATCGTAAACACAAACAAATGTGATTATCCAATTAATTTAAAATGTATAGAGAAAAGGAAAAAAGAGGGAAAACATTTAGTTGATAATCCAAGTCTTTTTTTACACAGTGTTCAAGAAAAAAATGGAATGATTAGTATAGAAGCAGGGGTTTATTCGTATTTTCAAAGAATTTCTTTTGTATATGATTTTGAAAGAGAAACATATCGTAGAGTATATGGAAAATTTTTGAAAAAAGAGCAGATTAGAAGAAAATATTTGCCAGAAAATATACCATCATCCTTTTCTTCACAAAATACTGTTCCATTAGGAGCCGATGTGGCGGTAATAATAAAAAAGAATGGACAGTATTTGGTGTGTACCCATAAACGATCAGAAGAATGTGCAAATTATCAGGGAATTACTATGGTTGTGCCCTCATTTGGATTTGGAAACGCATCAAAAAGTAGCAATCCGCTTTTATATTCAATATTAAGTGAGTTTTCTGAAGAATTATTTGATCGTAAAGAAATGGAGGAACCAGATAACTATCTGAATCCAGAATGGTTCTATCAACAATATGAAGAGATTGTAGATATTTTAAAGTTACAAAATACAGGAGAAGTGAGTATTAGAGTGATAGGTGGTGGATTTGATGTAATAGGTGGATTTTTCAATATTAATATGATGTTAGTAGTAGAAAATGAAACAATATCAGATAAATTGTTTAATAGAATTCATGGAAATTGGGAAACATCTTTCGGAACAATCAAATTTATTCCGATAAATTCTGATGAAATGGAAAATCTTTTGCTGAATAATAGACTTTCGCCTTCGTCTGCATTTGCAATTTCAAGGGCAATATCTCTGTTGTAATGCTAACATTGGAGAAAAAAGTAGCATCAAATAAGTTGCTATGACCACATTGGGGTCTGACCGTGCGTCCAGCTAAGGGTATATAGTCTGGTGGGTGGAAGCCCCATCAAATAAGCTGCTAACCACAGCATTTGAAGCGAGTCTTGAGTCTGCCGCGGTAACGCTGCAGGCTAAGCGTAGACAGCAAGGTAACAGGGATAGCTAGTGAGCGCCGAAATCCCAAAAGAACCAGAGGGCCGACATCGTGGTCAGGATGGAAGGCAACATATGTACTTATCGTTATTTTACTTGATTTTGCAGACTATCTGATTTATTATACTCGTAAAGAAGTAACTTACGAGTTACTAACTCACGAGTATAATTATTGGAGGTGAGCAGATGAGTCAATTCTATTGCCGTGAGGATGAGCTGCGGAAACTGAATAAACGGTATGCAGGTGATAAGTTTGAGTGCATTGTCATCTACGGCAGACGGCGTGTTGGTAAAACGGCACTGATCAACGAGTTCTGCAAAGATAAGCCTACCATTTTCTTTTCTGCATTGAACACGACAGGAAAGGAAAATCTGGAAGCTCTCTCAAAGTCGATTATGAGTTTTGAGCGGCCGGATATGGAGTCTGCACCGGAGTTCAGGTCCTATGATGCAGCTTTGGATGAGCTGACAGCACTTTCAAAGGAAAAGAGGATTGTCTTTGTCATTGATGAGTATCCTTATCTTGCAAAAGCAAAACCAGCTATTTCAGCGATGCTGCAGCACATCATCGACCACAAATGGACAGAGTCCAAGATGTACCTGATTCTTTGCGGCTCCTCTATGAGCTTCATGGAGAGTCAGGTGCTTGGAAAGGAAAGTCCGTTGTATGGCAGACGTACTGGCCAGTTTAAGATTGAGCCGCTAGACTATAAAGAAACCGCTGTGTTCCACCCAAATCTGTCTGCAGAAGACAATTCCCTGATTTATGGGATCACGGGAGGAGTTCCCCACTATATCAATAAGTTGGATGTGCGAGATAGTGTGGATGAAGCTCTGTTGGATAATTTCTTTGACCGCTCCAGCTATCTGTATGAGGAACCGGGGAACTTACTGAAGCAGGAACTCCGGGAGCCGGCCATTTATAATGCAATCATTAAAGCGATTGCAGAAGGTGCTTCCCGAATGAACGATATCAAGATGAAGGTCGGCGAGGAAAACTCGGTCGTATCGAAGTACCTGAAAACGCTGATCGACCTTGGCATTGCGAAGAAAGAAACACCGATTACAGAAAAACCGGGTAAGAAAACCATCTATCTGCTGGCTGATAACTTCTTCCGTTTCTGGTATCGGTTTGTGCCAATCAATATGAGTGCCATTGACTCTGGCAGAATTGCAAAGACCTATCCACACGCTGTAAAGCAGTATCTTCCTGATTACATGGGTCTAATTTATGAGAAGATGTGTCAGGATTACCTGCTCTATTATTCGGATAGCCTTCCTATTGAGCTGAGTGAAATCGGCCATTGGTGGGGGACAGACCCGAAGAAGAAAAAGCAGATACAGATTGATATCGTCGGAACTCCTGTTGAGGGCAAAGACTATATCATCGGTTCATGCAAATACCGGAATGAGAAAATCGGTGTGGATGAACTCGATTTGATTCGGGATTATGCCTCAGTTTTTGGAAAGGGCAACAACTATCACTACTATATCTTCTCGAAAGGCGGATTCACAGATGGACTTCTTCAGGCACAAGAGCGAGGTGAAGTTCGGCTGATAACGCTGGAAGACCTTTACAAGTAAAAATTCTAATCAACCCTGCTGGTGAAAGCTGGCAGGGTATTTTTATACCCATTTTTAGCCTGTCTGCTCGTAAGTAGGTAATCATCCGTATCTGTTTTTTTGTTTTTTATTCTGCTACAATCTCCTTAAAACTCAGGAGGTATTCTATATCACTATGAATAAAGAAGAAAAAGCAAAACTCTGGTCTGACCGTATCCAACAATACCAGACCAGTGGACAAACATGTAAACAATGGTGTACAGAAAACGGTATCCCTTTATCTACGATGGGATATTGGATCCGCAGATTTGCAAAAGAAGAGCCGGCATCCGAATCTGAACAGGATATGGTCTTTGTCAGACTTCCATCTGAGCAGGAAGCTGCCAGAAAGCTGCTCTCTGAGGAATCTTCATCGGTGCGTATTTTTATTTCAGACAGTATCCGTATTGAAATATCTGATTCCTGCAGACCGGAACTGATGGAATCTATACTGGGATTCCTGCAGCGCCATGCTTGACCTGGCAGGAGGAACAACGGTATATCTTTCCTGCGGAGTCACTGATCTGAGAAAAAGTTACAATGGTCTGGCCGCCATCATCAAATTAAAATTTCACCTCGACCCACACTCACGCTGCATGTTTGCGTTCTGCAACCGTCGGCGTACTTCTATAAAGATCCTTCAATGGGATGGATCTGGATTCTGGAGCCTGATGAAACGGCTCGACCGTAATGCTTTTCAATGGCCGGATACTCCAGATGAACTCCGTCAGGTGACTCTGAAAGAGATCCACTGGCTGTGTGACGGGCTCTCTTTAAATCCCAGGGGTGCATTTGAGGAACACCATCCAAAGATCATCCTGTAAGCATAAGACAGCGGAGCTGTCAATCCCGTAAAAATCATGAAAAACATGGCATTCCCAGCGTATTTCCTATATCCGGAAACGCAGTTTTTTATAGGAAAACAGCTGGAACCATGATATACTTTTTATAACGCTAAAGCAGGGAGGACAGGACATGGAACCGATCTTTACAGATAAACAGCTGAATAACATGAGCCGTGAAGATCTGATCTCATTGATGAAGATCGTACAGGAACAGACAAAGAAGAAGGATACAGAGATCCAGCTGCTGAAGGATAAACAGAAAGAACTCGAATTCTTAAATGCCATGCTCTCTGACCGTCTTACCCTTGCGCAGAGAAAACAGTTTGGGGCATCCAGTGAAAAGTATGCCGAAGGCTATGAACAGATGAACCTGTTCAATGAGGCGGAAGCCAATGCGGATGCGGAAACAGAGGAACTTTTTGAAGAGATCCGGCCATCCTCTTATAAATGTAAAAAAAGAAAAGGAAAGAAGGAAGAAGATCTTTCCAATTTTGAGACCGTTGCGACCAGGACCTATAAACTGGAAGGGGAAGCCCGTTACTGTCCGGCATGCGGATCCATGAAACGTCCGGAAAAAGAACCTTCCCTGATCCGTGGGAGCATTGCTACACCTTCCCTCGTAGCAGGTATCATGAACGCTAAATATGTAAACGGGATGCCTCTGGCACGTCAGGAAAGAGAGTTTGCCAGATATGATCTCGATCTCTCCACAAAGACTATGGCGAACTGGATCATAAACTGTGCAGACAGATACCTGAAACCGCTGTATCAGCTGATGAAAGAGGAACTTCTGGAAAGCAGATATATCCATTGTGACGAAAGCCGGATCCAGGTACTCGGAGAACCGGATCAGAAAGGGACGACCCAGAACTGGATGTGGGTATATCTCACGGATGAATTCAGTGGTTCCCCGCAGATGGTACTCTTCGATTATGAAAGGACCCGTGCGGGATATCATCCTGTAAACTTTTTAGGGGACAGGTTTCATGGGTATCTGACCTGTGATGGATATCAGGCTTATCACAGTTTAGGAGAAGGTATCATAGTAAGCGGGTGCCTTACCCATGCAAGACGACGTTTTGATGCAGCCCTCACAGCATTAAAAAAAGACTTTACAAAAGAACAGCTGAAAGAGACCATTGCATATCAGGCGATGTCAAGGATCGGGATCCTCTATAAGATCGAGGAAATGATCCACAATAAAACACCGGAAGAAAAATATGAGGAGCGCCAGAAACAGTCCCGTCCGGTTATGGATGCCCTGTTTGAATGGCTGCATACGATGGAAGATTCTGTAGACAGGTCTTCCCTTATTGGTGATGCCATTTTGTATACGCTTAATCAGGAAGCATATCTGAAACGCTATCTGGAAGATGGCCATCTCAGTATAGACAACAACGGTGCAGAACGTGCATTGAAAAACTTTGCAGTGGGACGCCGCAACTGGCTGTTTGCCAAAAGTGTACGGGGAGCTGGTGCCAGTGCCCTTGTTTACAGCATTACAGAAACGGCACTTCTGAACCATCTGAAACCATACGCATATCTGACTTATATATTGGATGAACTCAGAAAAATGGGAGCTTTTCCTAAAGAGGAAGAGTTAAAGAAACTGCTTCCATGGTCAGAAGATCTTCCGGAATACTGCCGTACTAAACTAAAAAAATAATACTAAGCCATCTGATATAGAATTTGGCAGACAGCCAGAAACAGTATCAGATGGCTTTTATAAAATGTCAATATACGGATGATTACCTACTTACAATTATCAGATAAAGTTCGGATATTATTAGAATTTTATAAATTTAATTACTGGCATCTTACGATGCCAGTAAAAAATAACAAAAAACTTTAGTAAGTTAATTTTAAAAAGCAAAGAGATTAAATTAAAACATATTTTCAGTTGATAGAAAATTAGTGGAGAGATATAATGAAGCAAATTAAATATTATGACAGAGTGTACATGTTTCGAGTGCGAAAGGTAAATAAACAGAAAAATACAGGGAGATTCGCACCGGAAAATGACAGGATGAAGAGAAAAGCGAAGAGAAGCTAGGTGAAAAAGAAAAGCTAGAATGAGAAATTTGGAAAGAATTAATAAAAATAAGAAGTGTTTAGCAGCAAAAATTATTTGAATTTGCAGTCGCCTTCCGTGAAGGCGTGAGTTGAGAATACTAGCATTTAGACCCTATAAATGTGCTGTTATAGAACGCCTATAAAGATGTTCCTCCTGCTCATTTGAATATTCTTGGAATATAAGTCTTCAATAGCATAAATACGGACCAAGGAAGCTGTATGAGAAGAAACAGAAGAGTAGAAAGTAAATGCTAAAAGAAAAGATATTATAATAGGAAGAAACACGAGTAAAAAATATTATAAAAAGAAAAAAACAAAAAGTCATGAATTGATTGTTATGCTGGAACATAGGTGTTAAAATCAAATTATATTGTAAGTACGGGGTATATATACAGTAATAAATTTGAGAAGTTTGTGAGCGTTATTTGCGTATACAAAAAGTTTGCATTTCCAAGAAAGAATTGTATAGGTTTGGAGGGATGTCAATGAATACAAGAGCGTATATTCCAATGGATTTTTGGAATGTTCCAGGAACACAGCTTGAGAAACTGCCATGGGAGCATGAACAGATATTGCGGCGGTATCTCAGCATGTCACAGCATATTTGTGAATTGGATGAGTTATATAGTATGATGGTTTTTAACTTGGAAAATATGTTTGAGAAATTCTCTTTACAATTTGACGATCGTATATTCGCTAAGAGAGGAGAAACTGTAGATGTGATTCAGATCAATGCGTTGCTTTGCAATGCCGTCAGCGCAGGGCGGACATTGATAGAATCTATGGAGAAATTTGATGAATTCTATATTTCTAAGGATAAAAGTTTTAAGAAAAACTTCATTTCGAAAGCATATGATCAATATTCGGAGTATAAAATTGTAGACTTTCTGCGAAACTATATGCAGCATGGCCATATACCGATTCATTATGATGAAGAAAAAATTTATTTAGATCTGTCAGAAATTCTGGAGACCACACATCTGAAGATGAATAAAAATCTAAAAAGGATGTTACAAAAGGCCAAAAAGGATTTGTTAGAGTATGGAGTAGCAGATACAAGACTTTGCTGTGTCCCGCTTTTTTATAAGTATTTTCTTTTGATTCATAGATTGTATCGGGCATTTTATTCGTATGCTGAGTATACATTGATGCAGATAGGAGAAGAAAAGCGAAAATTATTGCAGGATCATCCAGAATATGTACGGCAAGTGGATGAGATTGCTTTTGCGCCAGTTTATCAGGATGAATTGGGGCAGCTTCATGGAGTAGCGGTAGAGGACGGTTATGAAGAGAAAATTCGGGAAAATATAACGTATGCAGAAGAAAAACTTCAGGAATACATAAAAGGAAATGGACAGATCTGCAGTTTACAGATTGACTATTGCCTGGAATATCGTATTCCGGAAATGATCCTGATTCATGAGGAGGAGCTGTCGGAAAATCTGGTGTCTTATTGCAAAAAGCATGGACATGAGATTCGGCATGTTTCTTTTTATACGTATTATAAAGATGATATGGATAGCTATACACGCTATAAAATGTTTCCGTATATCCAATTTGAGGAGGGTGTCGAATGGAATGTCCCATATGACAGGGTGACGATTCGGGATTTCCTTCGCACATTTCCAGAGGCAGAGGAAAAAGGAATTCTTGTACAAGCCAACAATATGGGCGGGGATGGAATACAGATCGCGCAGGCGGTTTTGCAGGGATGGAAAACATTTTTATATCACAGTTCCCAGATATTGGACACGCTGGGAATAAACTCCCTGGCTGATGCAATCGACTGGGCGTCACGGGTAGTTTTTATTTATCAGAGTATTGGATGGCTGAAGAAGTCATTTGGAAAAAGAATCGAGAAGAAACCGACTATTGAGCAATTGGAAGAATATATCAGGAGAGCAGAACGGTGGGAGCTATCGCAGCTTTCATCTACACTGCATGCAGCGCCGGAATTGTTGAAACTGGTATTGAGCGAAGTGGGATATATCAGCCAAGATGGTGAGTTGTTTGTATATGATGAAGTAATAGCTACGCAAAGAAAAGAGGAAGAACGAAAACGTAAGGCAGAAAAAGAAAATTCGCATGGAACCCAGGTAGACTGCAGGAAAATGAATAAGGTGATAGAAGAGCTTAATGTCACGATTTTGTATTATGCAAGTTTACAGAATGAGAAAAAGGCAGAGGAATGTGGGAAAGAGACGAGGATAGGAAAATGCGTGGAGCAGGTGATCTGCAAGTATAGAGAGTTTCTATGGTGGGACGAAGTGAGAGAAGAGCTGAAGGTGAGAGATCCATTGCCGGAAAAATTTACAGAGGAGATCCAAGGAAAGATTTGCAGAGATGTGAGAGCGTTGGAGGAAGAGCTTTCTGGAAAATGCAGGGAATTAGAAAAGAATGAGAGCTTATGAAAATAGAAGAAATGAACATAAGATTACAAATAAAAAGAATAAAAAAGAAATTCTGTAATTTTTTTAAAATAGTGCATATTCCGCAAGAACTGCGCATCCGTTCCAGAGGAACGGAGCGCCATTCCGCTTCAAACTGAGCAAAGCTCAGCAGGTTTATTAGTTACCGTTGTTTACTCTACGATCTCTGCCAGAAAATTCAAGACGATATGCCTTGGATGTCATTCGGCTTAAGCAGGCATCTGCATAGGTGGAATCTCCAGATTGTCCCTGATAAATAAGAGGCGAAATGACCATGTCCTTTTGACGTAGTTCATGCTTTGTCATGTTTATACCAGCCCTGGACGAAGACAGACATTCCTTGTATTTGCGGTCTGCAAAGACAGCATCGTAACGGTACTTGTGAGCAATGGAACAATGATGGATGGCTTTCGGACATCCATTACAGACGTAAGGAGCCTTATCAAGACGGTTACACTGTTCTTTAACGAAATCAGGACAGGTTTGGTTACAGGTTGGACAGGAAGTACACTTAATGTTGCAGAGTATGATTTTCCTGCATACATTTGTTTTTCTGCAGTGATATCTATGAATGCAGAAGTTGTGAGCGTTAAGGAAGGATCCTTTATGATACCAATCACTTACACGATGGAGTTTCACTTCCTTCGAAATAGTTGTAGGATCTTTGCATAAGAAGCGGGTGATATCTTTAAAAGTGCTGCCGTTATTCAGGGAACGCTCAATGTATTTACGGTCTTCAAGGGAAAGATGTTTCTGGTTACCAGGAATATATTTACTCATAGAGATCTCCTTCTACTGCTGTCAGAAGGTCTTCATGAGCATAGCACGAATATATGAAAGATTAAACTCCACTCATGTAGGAGTAAATTCCACCGCATAAGCGGACGGTGGAATTTACTTTTGAAATTTTCAGTGAAAGAATTTAGCTTTTAATCACATGACAACGACAGGGTATGATGCTATAATGAGTTTAAAAATAAGAAACGGGGTGACGTTGTATGATGTATCCATATATGACACTGGCAGATGAAACGGAGATTGTTCATTCACAAATTGTTGAAAAAGATGGAATGAAAAAAGTTATTGTAAACTTTGAACGACCAACAGAAGATGGATTTGATTCGGCAAGGTGTGAATTGCCTGATTACAAATGGACAGAACGCCAAGGATATTCGGATGAAGAAATAGCAATGTTTGAAGAACTCCTGCATAGTAATGCTCATTTGCTATACCGGTATGCGGAGAATGGGGGGATTCAAATTGCCTAAATTGTTTATGGTATGTGGATATACGGTATATTTTTGGTCTAATGAAAATGGAGAACCAATTCATGTTCATATATCAAAAGGTAAGCCTACTCCAAATGCGACTAAAATATGGCTTACAAAGTCAGGTGGATGCATTTTGGCAAGTAATGGAAGTAAAATTTCCAAGAAAGAGCTGAATGAATTGATGGAATTTATATCAGCACAGTTTTTCTTTATTTGTGCAAAATGGAAAGAGGCATTTGTGACGGATGAGATAGGATTCTATTGTTAAGCATATTGTAACTTATAGTACATCGGGGACCGGTCCCAAGGCGGTCAATCCAAAAGAAGATCACTATAATTCTGATACAAAGATAAGATTAAAAGATTTTCCTAATATTCCCATGACCTTAGCAAACGAGACACATGGGGGTATGCCCTATGAAAATGAATAGAAAAAGCGAGTAAAACGGCAGGGGTCTCGAAAAGGAGACGGCTGCCGTTTTACTCGCTTTTTACCAGGGTTTTCCAGCAGTACGATAGTTCCCGTCTACTCAGATTTTCATAGGGTCAGACCCCTAGAGTTGCGTGGACCAAAGGCTCTGGGCGACATCCGGGGCGTGACCTACATATACGGAATGTTCTACCGCTTCGGACTGATTGATGTGCCGTAAACGAGGCAAAGCAGAAGATAGGATCAACTTGCCATTTGAGTTCCCAAATGGTAAAATCAAAATGCACTGGGATATAATATCCTTTGCCTGTTAATGTAGCTTCGGAAAGGGCGTGGAAGAATGGCAGCGACGTTAAAACTTCCGGTTGGTGTCGAAGATTTTAAGGAAATTCGCCAACAAGGTTTTTGCTATATTGATAAGACAAGACTGATTGAACAGCTTCTTGACAGCTGGGGAAAGGTAAATCTTTTTACAAGGCCCCGCCGTTTTGGTAAGACCTTAAATATGAGTATGCTCCGAAACTAACGGATAATGAAAAACAAAGATATGGCGCGCTTGTCCGAATGCAGGACGGAAAATACGCAATGGACGAAGATACGCTGGAATCGGCACTCCAGACATTGCAGAACAGATGATGTCATCGACTGGCTTTTGGGATGATGTCACTGTGTAAAAACTACCTCAAAGATCGTTCCGCCGGACGGGCTGGACTGAACGGTTATTCTGCCGTCATGTACGCGCACGATTTCACGAACCAGGGCCAGCCCAAGGCCTACTCCGCCAAGCTGGCGGCTTCTGGACTTATCTACGCGGAAGAATGGTTCAAATATGCGTTCTTTTAATTCAGGCGGGATTCCGCTTCCGGTATCTTCTATGGACAGGCAGATGTTTTTTCCGCTCCGGTATGCGGTTACGGTAACCTGTCCGCCGAAATGGTTGTATTTGATTGCATTCTCAACAAGATTGTATACCATCCGGTAAATCAAAATGTCACTTCCGACCATAGTGGTATCTTTACAGTTCCCGATCAGTTTTATCTCCTTTTCCTGGGCAAGCGGTTCCAGATCCACCAGTACTTCATCGACGAGGGCATCAACGGCAATGGTTTCATCCCTGCTTACTGTTTGAAGCTCACTCATATCGAGCAGTGTCTTGACCATTTTGCTGAGCCGGCCGTTTTGCTCCGTCACCATTTTCAGTGTTTGTAAGGTGTCGGCGTCATTGCCGGGATGCGGGGTGGAATGGTATAAATCGAGCTGTACCTGCATGACAGACAGTGGAGTGCGAAGCTCGTGTGCTGCATTTGCCGTAAACTGTCTCTGGATTTCAAAAGCATCTGCGAGACGTTCCAGCATCTTGTTATACGAAATACGAAGCTGGTTCAGCTCTTTTACTTTGTTTTCTTCAATGCGCGAATCGGCCAGATTCTGTGCCTGCACCTCCTCAATTTTTTTGGAGAACTCACGAATGGGCCGAAGTGCATGGCCACTGATAAAATAGGTAGCGACACCGCCAAGAAGGGCCAATAAGGCGGAAAGGATCAGGCTGTTTCTTTTGTAGTCTGCTTTATTGTTGTACACCTGAACAGAGAAATCCCTGGCAAATTCATCCCACTTGTCCTCCGGAATGCTGATATAGATTTGATCGGAACCGTCTGCGGTACCGTCTCCGCCCTGATCTCCGGCATCATCGCCCCTGGCATCTACGGTCTCCTGCAGGGAATCGATATAATAAATTCCGTTTTTATAGACAAGCAGGGTCAGACATCCACAGATGACCGCAATATATAGGGTAATGATACAGGTAAGTCTCCACTGCAGTGATATTTTTTTCATCGGTCGGACTCCTCTCGTATTTGATATCCTTCGCCTACTTTATTCAAAATCGGATCGTATCCAAGTACCGCCCTGAGCTTTCGCCGAAGCGAAGACATATGTACGCGGATGGATCCGCTGAAGCTGTCCACGGAGGCATCCCAGACATGCTCGATCAATTCTTCCTGGCTTACCGGTCTGCCAAGGTGGAGAAGCAGATATTCCAAAATTCCGTTTTCTTTTCTTGTCAGGGAAACCAGGGTTCCGTTGGCATAGGCCTCTCGTTTGATGGTATCGAATTTGATCCCGCCACTTTCCAGACAGACATCCTTCTGCACAAATTTTCTTCTTGTCAGACTGCGGATCCGCGCTTCCAGCTCCTGCAGATGGAACGGCTTTTCCATATAATCATTTGCCCCGGCATCGAGTCCTTCTACTTTGTCTGCAATCTGTCCTCTTGCAGATAAGATCAGCACCTTCGTTTCTTCGTTTTCCTTCCGGAGCTCTTTTAGAAGATCCATTCCGTCCATGCCGGGCAGATTGAGATCCAGGACAATCAGATCATAATTTTCTGCCAGGATGCATTCCAGAGCCTCCGCCCCATCATAGCAGGTATCTACCTCGTACCCGGCGGCGTACAGACTTCTGGCAACTGTGTCACACATTTGTTTCTCATCTTCCACGATTAATAATCTCAAAATTTTTTTCACCTGCCCATTTCTTAACAATGATTTTACAACAGCTATTGTATAATATCAGAGTCAGCTGGTCAATCAATAAAATCAAAGGAGCAACCACATTTTGAAATGCAGAAAAATATCTCAAATTGTTCTAGTTATCACAGGCATAGCGATGATGGGCTATGGCGCCGTCAGAGGGGAAGCGGCTGCTGTGCTTGGGAAAGCAATTAAATTATGTCTGGAGTGTGTCGGAATTGGATAAGAAAAAGAAGTTACGATCAAAGAAAATAGCCGGAATACGCGGGTGGATCCAGGCAGCGGCCACACTGCTTACCAATCCTCATATCCCCAATTTTTTTCAGGGCAAAATATATCAGGGCAAAGCGAAAACGGTATGCGTACCGGGACTAAACTGTTATTCCTGTCCTGCCGCGACGGGAGCGTGCCCCATCGGAGCCTTTCAGGCGGTTGTCGGATCATCCAAATTTAAGTTTTCCTACTACATAACCGGGTTCCTGATTTTACTCGGCGTGACACTGGGAAGATTCATCTGTGGTTTTTTGTGCCCGTTTGGATGGTTTCAGGATTTGCTTCACAAAATCCCCGGAAAGAAATTCTCTACGGCCAGACTGAAGCCGCTGCGGTATCTGAAATATATCATCCTTGTTGTTTTTGTGATTCTTCTGCCGATGTTTGCAACGAATTCGATCGGGATGGGAGATCCGTTCTTCTGCAAATATATTTGTCCGCAGGGCGTTCTGGAGGGGGCGATCCCGCTTTCCATCGGAAATGCCGCAATCCGGTCTGCACTGGGCAAGCTGTTTTCGTTTAAATTCGGTATTCTGATTACGGTTGTCGTGCTCAGCATCTTGTTTTACAGACCCTTCTGCAAATGGATCTGTCCTCTTGGGGCAATCTATTCCTTATTTAATAAGGTAAGCTTTTTACATATCACGATTGAAAACAGCAAATGTGTCGGATGCAATCAGTGTTCCAGGGCATGTAAAATGGATATCGACGTGTGCCGGACCCCAAATCATCCGGAATGCATCCGATGCGGAGCCTGCATCAAGGCCTGCCCGAAGGATGCGATCCACTATCAGTTTCTGGGAAAAACGTGTCAGAAAAAGGACACCGGAGATCAACAGTCAGAGATCAGAAACCATTGATCAGCAGCAGATCACGAAGCATCGAAGGATGATATTGAATTTTTGTTTTTTACATTATACTATCTTAAAAGGAGCCATAACTTATGAAAACCAAAAGAACTTTTATCCCTGTTTTTACACTCAGCGTAGCATTATTACTTACCGCATGCAACGGAAAAGAGGCTGCAGACACAAAGAAAACGCAGACAACCCAGACGGAATCCGGCACAGAAGCTGTTACGGGATCTGTTGCGGAATCCGGAACCGAAACGGCAGGGGCTTCCGGCACAAAGCTGGACGATTTATATCAGCAGGAGAACCAGATTTTTTCAGATCATGCGGATGTATGGAACAAGGTGTTTGGCATGATGAATAAAAGCACGGCTGATCCGAGCGGAAATTATGGGGATTATCTGGCAGACACGGTTGAAGCCAACAAGGACTCTTTTTCAGAGGACGAGCTGAATACACTGACGGATGATATTGCAACGATACGAAAAATCGAGGAACAGATAGCGGAAATGGAAAACGGCAATACAGCATCGGAAGATAGCAACGCGAAAAACGATTCCGAAGAGGCATCTCCGTTCCGGGATTTTTCGGGTCAGGATTATGATGGCAACACAGTTGACGAAAGTCTGTTTTCCAAAAATGCGGTAACGGTCGTGAATTTCTGGTTTACCGGCTGCAAGCCTTGTGTTGCTGAGTTATCCAAGCTGAACGAATTAAACGATGCAATCAAATCCATGGGAGGCGAGGTTGTAGGCATCAACACAGAAACCTTCGACGGAAATCAGGATGCGATCAAAGAAGCAGCAGCGGTTCTTGAAAGCCAGGGTGCGAAATACCGCAATCTTTCCATTGACTCTGCTTCCGCTGCAGGAAAGTATGCTTCCGATATTATGGCATTTCCGACCACAATCTTAGTCGATCGAAATGGAAATATTGTGGGAGAACCGATGCTCGGCGGAATCGACAATCAGGAGAATTATGATACGCTGATGAAACAGATCCAGTCCGTGATTGATGCAGACAGCGCGAAGTAAGACGAGAGCTGCGGCGTTTTTTGGGAGAGAAAATGGGAGTGCGAAAAAACAAAGTTACGTTTTTTCGCACTCCTTTTCATAACAAGATTTAAAAAAATACATTTACGAAACGATGTACTGTGCTGTACCTGTCCCGAAAAGCTGCTCGGTGCTTAGAACAAGAGCTGAGGTCACACGGCGATTCCCCACATATATGCACACGTTTTCGGAACCACCAGTAATCCGACCTTTGGTTTTGATAGCAGCCATTTGACAAACAACAGCCGGGTTCCTGCTCTGCGAAAGGGCAGAAAATAAGGAAAACTTTGCGCAATTAAAAGGAGCATACCGCATCAGCGATATGCTCCTTTTGGACTACTTGGGTAAATATTATTCACAAAGTTTGGAGAAAGCGTCAGCTACGAACTGAACTTTTGTTCCAACGATAACCTGTACAGAGGTTTTGCCAGGTTTGATCACGCCTGCCACGCCGGCAGATTTGATTACCTTGTCGTTTACGGCAGTGATATCTTTCACTTCCAGTCGCAGTCTTGTAACGCAGTTATCAATGCTTGTGATGTTTTCTTTTCCGCCGCAGCCTTCCAGAATTTTAGCTGCGATTGCGGTATAGTTATCACTTGCCAGTTCTACTTTTTTCTCTGCTTCGAGATCGTCATCTTCGCGTCCAGGAGTCTTCAGATCCCATTTCTTGATAGCAAACAGGAATACGAAGTAGAATACGAGGAATGCTGCGATTCCAAGCGGAATGATCAGCCATATTTTCTGTGCTGCGGGCAGTGAGGATGAGAACAGGAGGTCCATAGCACCGGCGGAGAAGCTGAATCCTGCACGGAAGCCGAGAGCAACTGTGATCATAGTAAAGATACCATACAGTAATGCATAGATTACGTACAGAGCAGGAGCAAGGAACATAAATCCGAACTCAAAAGGTTCTGTAACGCCACAGATGAATGCACAAACTGCAGCAGAAGCTACCAGACCGATCGCAGCTTTTTTCTTTGCAGGTTTTGCACATCTTACCATAGCAAGTGCAGCACCAGGAATACCGAACATCATACATGGGAAGAATCCGGACATGTACATACCAAGGCTCCAGGTTACATCAGCAGATGTTTCACCAGCCCAGAAGTGCTTCAAGTCACCAAGACCGATCGTGTCAAACCAGAATACATTGTTCAGAGCGTGATGTAAGCCGGTCGGGATCAGCAGACGGTTCAGGAATGCATAGATACCGGCACCGACAACATCAAGGCTGACAATAGATTTACCGATTGCTACCAGAGCACCGAACAGTAATGGCCATACCAGTAACAGAACAGCAGATACAACGATAGAAACAACACCGGAAACAATTGCTACACAGCGTTTGCCGCTGAAGAAGGATAACCAGTCCGGAAGCTTGGTGTCTTTGAAACGGTTATAGCAGGCAGATCCGATGATACCGGCCAGGATACCGATGAACGGGTTTTCGATCTTGTCAAAGGCCAGCGTCTTTGTAGCACTCTCAGCGATGGACGGGATGATAGTTGTAACAACTCCGGTAGAAAGAAGTGTTGTGATCATCAGCCAGGATGCCAGAGCTGCGATTCCGCCGGTACCGTCATTCTTTTCTGACATACCGACACCAACGCCGATTGCAAAGAGGATTGCCATGTTGTCGATCAGAGCTGCTCATGCTTTTACGAGAAACAGACCGATCAGGTTTACTACGCCCGAGATCTCGCCGCCCTGCATCGTTGCCGGACACAGCCGGTATCCGATACCCATCAGGATACCGCAGATCGGCAGTACTGCTACAGGAAGCATGAGGGCTTTCCCTAGTTTCTGAAGAAATTTCATATATTTCTCCCTCCTTAAAAGATAATTTATATAACTGGATACCTCCAATTAGATACGTGAATTTACCGAATCCATCCAATATACTTACAAAAGCAAGTGCAGAAAAGACATTGAGAGTGCATTTCACAAAAGCAAGTGAGAAAAGACTTCAAGCGTACATTTCATAAAAGAAGAGGATGAAGATTCATCTGACGAAAGATCAAAAAAAGATCAGGAAATACTGAGAACGGCTTCGTCTAAGGAAACTTCGCCCTCTTTTTTCAAGCTGATTTTCTCGTAATCATCGGTATTGCAAATCAGTACCGGAGTGACTGTGTTCAATCCGGCTCCGGTGATCTTGTCCAGATCGACATCCATCAGAAGATCTCCTTTTTTGACCTGATCGCCGGCTGCAACGTGTGCGGTAAACGGTGCGCCCTTTAGTGTAACCGTATCCAGGCCGATGTGGATCAGGATTTCGGTTCCGGAGCTGCTTGTGAGCGTGATGGCATGAAGAGTATCAAATACCATGGCTATTTCACCGTCTGTCGGTGCATAAATTTTTCCCTCAGACGGAATCACTGCAAATCCGTCCCCCAGGATTTTTTCGGAAAAGGTAGGATCCGGGACTTCGGAAAGCGGAACTACTTTTCCTTTGCAAGGTGCGTAAAGAACATTTTCTTTGTTCTTTCCTTTTAGAAAATGAAACATAAAATTGCTATCTCCTTTCGAAAATAAGGTGCGATGTTTTTTCGGGATAGGGATCCGAGTTCATCTGTAATTACGTTGAGTGATTTTTTGTGAAAAAATTTGGTATTTTACCCTTTGATCCGTTCTGTTTGACGTAAAAAGTCAACAAAATGCCATTGGGAAAGGAAACAGAGTATTTGTTAAAAACAAAATTGCATAATTCTGCACGAACTTCTCAATAGATTATATACATAATAACTGATACGTAAGGATTTGTAAATACTTTTTTGATATTTATGACAAAAGAATCTACTTTCAAAAGGAGAAAAATCGGTAGTTTAACCAACTAATGCGTTACTGCAATAAAAGAAGAATATACACACATTGGGGTCAGACCCCATTACTGTTGTGGGAAACTTTTGTGCGGTTCCTGTTTTTGGGTTTGAAATTCGAAAAATCTTTATACAATCTTAATGCCATGGAAAAGGTATTTATACGTTTTTAAAACGGAAGTCTCTAAAATAAGGAGGAATCAAAAAGAAGGAGTAAAAAGAGAAATGTGGAGTATAAAACTGCGATACAGGAAACAATGGTCGTCGTTTGAAATTATTATTCTTGGATTTGCGGGGGTAATTCTGGCAGGAGCACTGCTTTTGATGCTTCCTGTGGCTTCGCGGGAAGGAAATGTAACGCCATTTACAGAAACACTGTTTACTGCAACATCAGCCGCCTGTGTGACAGGACTGGCAGTCAGGGATACAGGAAGCTACTGGTCCGTCTTTGGACAGAGCGTGATTTTGCTGCTCATTCAGATCGGCGGTCTTGGTGTGGTTACGATCGCTGTTTCGATTGCGATGCTTTCCGGGAGAAAAATTTCCCTGATGCAGCGAAGCACGATGCAGGATGCGATTTCTGCCCCGAAGGTGGGCGGAATTGTGCGCCTGACGCGTTTTATCCTCAAAGGAACCTTTGGAATTGAACTGTTGGGGGCGTTGTTTCTTCTGCCTGTTTTTTTACGGGATTACGGCGGAAAAGGAATCTGGATGGCGTTGTTTCATTCTGTATCCGCATTCTGCAATGCAGGATTTGATCTTCTTGGAAAAACGGATCATCTGTATCCGTCCCTGACTTCTTATGTGGGAAATCCACTGGTTAATCTTACGATTATGGGGCTGATTGTAATAGGTGGAATCGGATTTCTGACCTGGGATGATATCTATACAAAAAAATACCATTTTCGTCAGTACTGCATGCAAAGCAAGGTGATCCTGCTTACAAGTCTGTTTCTGATTTTTGTTCCGGCGGCTTTCTTTTTCTTCCGGGATTTCGCTGGAATGCCGGTCAAGGAGCGGACGCTCTGCGCATTGTTTCAGTCCGTGACAACAAGAACGGCCGGATTTAATACGGCAGATCTTTCCGGGATGACAGGTGCTTCCCAGGCGATTATGATTGTTCTGATGATGATTGGCGGAGCACCGGGATCAACGGCTGGCGGAATGAAAATTACCACATTTGCCGTGCTGACAGCTAATGCGTCTGCTACGTTCCGTCAGAGAGAGGACACACAGATGTTTGGACGCAGGGTGGGCCAGGAGGTATTAAAAAATGCATCTACGATTCTGATGATGTATCTTTTTCTGGTGCTGATGGGAGGAATGGTGATCAGTGTGGCAGAAAATCTGCCGATTTCTGAGTGTCTGTTTGAGACAGCATCTGCTGTTGGAACGGTTGGCCTGACGCTTGGAATTACGCCGCAGCTCGGTGTTCTTTCGAAAGGAATTCTGATCGCACTGATGTTTCTTGGAAGGGTTGGCGGTCTGACGCTTGTTTATGCTGCGATGCCGGGGAGAAAGAGCGCACATGCAAAAATGCCGCTGGAAAAAATAAATGTAGGATAAGAAGAGAGGAAGAGACGAGATGAAAAATATTTTACTGATTGGAGTAGGAAGATTTGGGAGACATATTGCCATGCATCTGAATCAGCTTGGACATCAGGTGATGGCGGTAGACCGAAATGAGGAACGGATCGACGCCGTGATGCCGTATGTGACAAATGCACAGATCGGTGACAGTGTCAATGCAGACTTTCTGCGATCCCTTGGTGTGGGAAATTATGATGTCTGTATTGTGACGATCGGAAGCAGCTTTCAGGATTCGCTGGAAACCGCGTGTCTTTTGAAGGAGCTGGGCGCAAAATGGGTCGTGTCCCGGGCAGAACGGGATGTACAGGAAAAATTCCTGTTGCGGAACGGAGCGGATCAGGTTGTTTATCCGGAAAAACAGATGGCAAAATGGACAGCGATTCGTTACAGCTCGGATCATGTGTTTGACTATATTGAAATTGACAGTCAGTATGCGATTTTTGAGGTTGAAATCCCGGAGAACTGGATTGGAAAAAATGTCGGCCAGCTGGATATCCGGAAAAAATACGGTATTAATATTCTGGCAACAAGAAAATATGGAAAAACAGATGTTGCGGTGTCTCCTGAGACAGTTCTGGATGGCGATGCTACCATATTGGTTCTTGGTGAATATAAAGCGATCCAGAAATGTTTTCGAATCTGAAAGAGAGGTGATTTCTGTGTTAAGTGTAGGACTGCTCTTCGTTACCCTGGTCGGTTTTTTGTCTGGAGGCGTGCTCGTAGATCAGATAGAGACATTTTTCACGGAAAACAGAAGAGAGGAACCGGAAACGGGACAAAATTTCACAGAAAACAGAAAACAAGAACAGGGAACGGGAGAAAAAAAGATTTCCTGACTATAGCTTTCTCTTCGTTTATGATCTACAATAGGAGGCGGGGTGAGACAGTTGGAAAAAGAAAAACAAAAAAAAGAGCATATCCTGGTGTGTCTGTCCTCTTCGCCATCCAATGAAAAAATTATTCGGACTGCGGCGCAGATGGCACAGGCGTTTCAGGCCGGCTTTACGGCATTGTATGTGCAGACAGCAGAAAAAACAGAAAAAACACCGGAGGATCTGGCAAGGCTGCAGAAGCATGTTCGTCTGGCAGAGCAGAGCGGGGCAGAAATTGTAACGACACACAGTGAGGATATTGCCCTGCAGATTGCAGAGTACGCAAGAATTTCCGAGGTGACGCGGATTGTCATTGGAAAGAGCATGATGAAGCAGGGCTATTTCCATCAGCGAAGGGTGTGGACCGAGCGTCTGACGGATCTTGTGCCTGATCTGGAAATTCACATCATTCCAGACTCAGACGTGTACCAGAGATATCAGAAACGAAAAAAATTTCCGGAGTGGATGGAGCTGCCTTCCTGGAAAGAACTAATGCTTACGGTTCTGATTCTGGCTGCTGCGACCGGAATCGGAGAAATCTTTTTTCGGCTTGGTTTTACGGATGCCAATATTATTACGGTATATCTGTTTGGCGTCATGCTGACATCTATTCTGACCAGCGGTTATACCTGTAGTGTGGTCAGCTCTGTGGCAAGTGTTGTCCTGTTTAATTATTTTATGACAGAGCCGAGGCTTTCGTTGTATGCGTATGGTTCCGGCTATCCGGTGACCTTTGCGATCATGCTTGGCACTTCAATCCTGACCAGTACGCTTGCTTCAAAATTGAAAGAAAATGCAAAGCTTTCTGCACGAGATGCCTTTCGAACCAAGATTCTTTTTAATACCAGCCAGCTTCTGCAAAAGGCAGAGGATGCGTCAGAAATTTTTGATATTACGGCAACGCAGCTGATAAAGCTTCTGGGAAGAAATCTGGTTGTGGCGCCGGTAGAAAAAAAGAAAAACGGCATTGTGCAGGGAACTCTTTATAACGCCGAAACAGGAATAAAATCAGAAAAAGTTTTTAATGTGAAAGAACAGGAAATCCTGCAGTGGGTTCTGAAAAACCGGAAACGGGCGGGAGCTATGACAGAACGTTTTTCTGAAGAACCGTATCTGTACCTTTCCATCTATGCGGCACAGAACAGATATGGTGTGATCGGCATTTTCATCGGACAAAAGCCACTGGATGCGTTTGAGAACAGTATCCTGCTTTCTATTCTGGGAGAGTGCGCCATGGCACTGGATCGGGAACAAAGTGCGAGAGAAAAAGAAGAGGCGGCAGTCATGGCGAAAAATGAGCAGCTTCGGGTGAATCTGTTGCGGACGATTTCCCATGATCTGCGCACACCACTGACATCAATTCTCGGCAATGCAGACTCTTTGATCAGTAACTTTGACGCACTGGACGAAGGGATGCGGAAACAGATTTTTTCGGATATTTATGAGGATGCCGGATGGCTGATTGAACTGGTGGAAAATCTGCTTGCGCTTACGAAAATAGAAGATGGAAGTGTAAAACTGCAGTTATCTGATCAGGTGGTTGAGGATGTAGTACGTGAGGCGCTGCGCCATGTAGAACGGCGGAAAAACGAACATAAAATTACGGTGGACTGCGGGGAAGATGTACTGCTCGCCCGCATGGATGCAAAGCTGATTGTACAGGTATTGGTAAACCTGATCAACAATGCAGTAAAATATACACAGACAGGATCCAAGATCCGGATTACAGCCGGAAAAGAAGAAAAAAACGTATGGATTGCGGTGGAGGATAATGGACCCGGCATTCCGGCGGAGTGCAGGGAGCATGTATTTGAAATGTTCTATTCCGGAAAAAATAAGGTGAGTGACAGCCGCAGAAGCCTTGGCCTTGGGCTGGCACTGTGCCGCTCCATTGTAAATGCGCATGGCGGGGAACTGGTGCTTCGTGACTGCGCTCCGCACGGCTGTCATTTTCGTTTTACGCTGCCGCTCAGTGAGGTGAATTTAAATGAATAAGACATTGATACTGGTCGTGGAAGACGATACGCCGGTCCACAACCTGATTACGACAACACTGAAAACACACGATTATAAATAACCACATTGGGGTCAGACCCCATTACTGTTTAGAAATTTTGTTCCTGTTTTGGCAATTCTGACACTGCAGACTGTGCTGAATGACAATATCAAAACGGCAGAAGATGTTGAAACTTATCTGGGTCTTAACACCCTGGTCGTTGTTCCGGATTTTGGAAGCAAAAAGAAATCCAGAAGACGAAGAAAAGACTGAACATAAACACAGAAAATTAAAAAGGAGCATCTCCGGTTTCGAACTTGAAACCTGGAGATGCTCCTTTTTCGTATGCTGCAGAATGAAAAATTATTTTCCCGCCACCGTCACATCCCGCAGCAGTACCGCACACGGTACCACGCGGTTGTTTATCTGCTGTGTCTCTTTCGAGAAAGTCAGATTTTTCAGCACATCGTCATAACGGGCGGAAAGTGATCCGCTGGTTGTCGGATGGGAGGTGGTTCCGTCGCTCTCATACGCGAGCCGGATCTCACCGCCGCAGGTGCCGCTTACGGCATCCATATCAAACGCACTGAAATCGGTGATTTCTATATGCGGCATGCTGCGCAGCTCGTCGAGTGTTTTCGAACCGCCTTCAACTACCATGTTATTCATGGAAGTAGTATCCTTCATGCCGATATAATGGGCATGCTGAAGGCTGCCCCAGTAGGAGCGGCAGATGCCGTTTTCAAACAGAACGCGCTCGGCTACCGGCATACCGGTTTCGTCGTACGGCGCGTTTTTGGCAGAGCCGTCGAGCGTCGGCACGAGGCGGATATTCAGCGGATCGGCATCTGCGCCGGTGATGGCTTCGCCGATTTTTGCTTTTGCAACGCCCATATACTGATAAGAAGCGTTGGTATGCATGGCAAAATACTGGAAGAAACTGCCGACGGCATTTCCGGTCAGGAGAACATCAGCATGCTCATTCTGGAGGGTCGGAACAGCATTCAGACGCTGGCGGCCGGTGTGGAACATTCCGCGCACTTCGGCGATGATCTTCTCGGCAGATTTGTCGGAGAAGCGGAGATCCTTGTAGATCTCAATCTCATGATCATCCTTGCGGGAGTTTGTGACAACCTCGATCTCGCAGTCAAAGCCGGAGAAGGTGACATCGACACCGCGGGAATTGCGGATGTGTGTCTGCTTCTGGTTGACGAAAATCTCATATGAGTTTACACGGGAATCCTCTTCCGCCTTGATTTCCTGCATAGCCTGCACCAGTTTTACGAGTTCAGCGGTAAGATCGCGGGAAGCATCAGCCATGTCGGCGCTTGCCTGGGCATCCGATGGCTCTGCAACAGGGTACCATGGGTTCTGCACAAACTGTGCGGCGAACAGCGCCTGGTCAATTTCCTGCTGCATTTCTTCGCGGGAAATGCCCTGGTGGATCTCTTTTTCTGCGCTTCCGCGGAATTTTCCATCCTCACTGTCGACAAAGACGGTCAGAAACGTATGAGTTACTTTTTTCGCGCGGCTCATGTCGAGCTTCTGACCGATGAAAAATGCCTCGCGGGATTCGGTCTGCTCTTCGCGGATCAGAAAGTCGCTGGCTTTGCTTGTTTTTAATACATCGTATAATTCGTTCATCAGCCTAACCTCACTTTACATTTCAGATACGGGCCGCCATCGCTGACTTTGACCCATTCTTTGTGACCTTTTCCGCACATGCCGGAGCCGAAGAGCTCTTCTTTGTCGGAAACCATGGAGATGCTCTTTAAGAGATCCGGAACGTAGCCGGTCAGGGTGACAGGAGATACGACTTTTCCGGTCAGCTTACCATCTTTGATCTCGCGGCCGAGTCCGACCATGCACTGGATGCCCCAGTGTTTCGGGTCTTCCATACCGGACTGAACGCTTTCGAGAAGATAGCCGTGCTCAATCGAAGCGATCATATCATCGAGTTTGTCTGTGCCTGCGGTGAAGTAGGTGTTGGTCATACGGGAGTAGACTTTGCGCTCGAAGCTCTCGCGTTTTCCGTTTCCGGTCGGCGTGGTGCCAAGGCGGAGTGCGCTTACGAGATCGCTGATGCCGGTAACGAGTGTACCGTGGTCGATGACCGTGGTGTCGGTGCCGAGCGTTCCCTCATCATCAAAAAGATAACTGCTGACCTGCTGTGCGCCGACTGCTCCGTCGTGCATGGAGGAGAGCTGGGAGGCAACAGGCTTGCCGATATACTCTTTGGCGAGTGCGCGGTTTTTGACAAACATATCCATCTCGACACCGTGGCCGAATGCTTCGTGTGCAATCACGCCGGTGACATCCGGTGCGGTGATGACATCGTACATGCTAGGGGTGACCGGATCGGAGTGGAGCTTGTCGTACAGAACGGCGATGATTTCCTCAACAATCGCATCCATCTCATTTAAGATTTCCACGCCTTTCAGGCCGGAGCAGGAACGGTACGACATATTCTGTTTTCCGTTTTCTGTGCCGATTGCGGAAAGGGAGCCCTCCGAGAAAGCGTAGGACTGCATCAGATCCTTTTTGGAGGAGAGGAACAGCTTGTTGACACGGGCGAAGCTGACGGTACTCTGGAATTCCAGAATTCCTTCATGGGCAGCGCCGGCGTTGCAGAGCTTCCGAAGGTGGGAGAGAATCTCCTCTGCGGAGACGGTCTCCGGGTCAATCTCGATTTCATTCTGCATTGTTTTTTCGATGGCTTCTTCCTGCACGAGAGGAGACTCCATCTGCGCGATGCCGAGTGCCTTTAATGCCTGAAATTCGGATTTCAGCGCGGAAGTAATTTCCTCCGCAAGATCTGCGGCATCGGTGAGGTTGTTGAAGGAATATTCGGTGTAGGAACCGTCCTGCCATGCACGGACAACGAAGCCGCGTTCACAGAAGTGATAATCGCCGACGGTGGTCTGATGCATGCTGACGCGGTAGGTCGTACCTTTGACATCGGTGCAGAGCACGCTGACATAATCGAATTCGCGCTCGAGCAGACGGATCAGTTCCTGAATCTGTGGTTTGATTTCCACAAGATAGGATGACATTGGAACCTGCATAAGTTTGGTGTCCTTTCTGGAGCCTGCCGGAGTGTTCGATAGAGAACCTGCGCCGGGGCTCAAAATAATAGAATCCGGAAAAATAGTTTCGAAAAAATCCCGAACATAGTTTCATTATAGAAGTGGGAAATGGAAAAAGCAATAAAAAAAGGTTGACAAAATGAATTTTGATGATATACTTTGAATATCAAAACATTTGAAAAGAAAAATGTTTGAGAATGAAATAAGCAAGAGGACAGTAAGGTGAAAAACGGCAGAATTGCAGGAACCGGTTCTTACGTACCGGAGACGATATGGAAAAATGAAGATCTGGAAAAGATGGTGGAGACGAGCGATGCCTGGATCCGGGAGCGGACGGGAATCGGTGCGCGCCACATAGCCGGGGAGGAGACAGTTGCCCAAATGGCAGTAAAGGCGGCGAGAAGAGCGCTGGAAAATGCCGGGATCTGTTCGACAGAGCTGGATCTGATTCTCGTCGGAACCTCCTCGTCGGAGAGTATCTTTCCGAATACCGCCTGTCTTGTGCAGGATGAAATCGGTGCCTTCCGTGCCGCCTGTCTCGATGTCAGCGCCGCCTGCACCGGATTTCTTGCGGTGTATGAGCTGGGCCAGCTGTATATCCGGAGCGGCAAGGCAAAAAACGTGCTGCTGATCGGCGCAGATGCCCTGAGCCGCCTGGTGGACTGGAGTGACCGCGGAACCTGCATTCTGTTCGGGGACGGCGCGGGAGCCATTGTGCTGACGGCGGAGGAACAGGAGACAAAAGCGTGCGAAAAGATCCATTCCGATGGAGAAAAAGGCGTGTCGCTGACCTGCGAAAAGGGAACGTATCTGCAGATGGACGGCCGTGCCGTGTTCCAGTTTGCTTTATCCCGCGTGCCGGAAGTCATCCGCGAGGTGCTGAAAGAAGCCGAGGTGCCGGTCGAGGAGATTGATGCGTTTATCCTTCATCAGGCAAACAGCCGCATCATCGACGGCGTGGCAAAACAACTGAAGGCGCCGAAAGAAAAATTTCCGCGTAATATCGAAGCATACGGCAATACGTGTGCGGCGAGCATTCCGATTCTGCTGGATGAGTGGAACCGGTCCGGCAGAGCCAAAAAAGGACAGAGAATCGTTCTCTCCGGTTTCGGAGCAGGACTGATCTGGGGCGCGGCGTACCTGGAATGGTAAGAAACGCCCATATAAAATAAGAAGAATAAGAAAAAAAGTGAGGACAAAAACATGTTAGAAAAAGTAAAAGAAACCGTAGCAGAAGCACTGGGAGCAGATATCGATACCATCACAGCGGAGACTTCCTTCAAAGAGGATCTCGGAGCAGATTCCCTGGATCTGTTTGAAATGGTCATGTCCCTCGAGGACACCTGCGGCGTGGAAATCCCGACCGAGGATCTGGAAACGATGGTAACTGTCGGTGATGTTGCAGAGTATCTGGAGCAGCACAAAAACTAAGAAAGATCGGGAAGCAGGAGGAAGCGATTCATGATCACAGAAGTGACAAAATTACTCGGGATTCAGTATCCAGTCATTCAGGGCGGCATGGCCTGGGTGGCGGAGCATCATCTGGCAGCGGCAGTTTCCGAGGCCGGCGGCCTTGGCCTCATCGGAGCATCGGCGGCACCGGCAGAGTGGGTTCGGAATGAAATCCGCGAAGCAAAAAAACTGACGGACAAACCGTTCGGCGTCAACATCATGCTGATGAGCCCGTATGCGGATGAGGTGGCAAAAGTGGTTGCCGAGGAAGGCGTAAAAGTCGTTACGACGGGCGCAGGAAATCCGGAGAAATATATGGAACTGTGGAAAAACACTGGTATCCGCGTCATCCCGGTGGTCGCTTCCGTGGCTCTTGCAAGACGAATGGAGCGTGCAGGCGCAGATGCCGTTGTGGCAGAAGGATGTGAGTCCGGCGGCCATATCGGCGAGACGACAACGATGGCACTCGTTCCGCAGGTGGCAGATGCCGTAAAAATTCCAGTCATTGCGGCCGGTGGAATTGCGGACGGACGCGGCATGGCAGCAGCCTTTATGCTGGGTGCCGAGGCGGTTCAGATGGGAACGCGTTTTGTCGCTTCGAAAGAGGCCGTTGTGCATGAAAATTACAAGCAGCTGGTGATCAAGGCGAAAGATATTGATACCCGCGTGACAGGCCGCACAACCGGTCATCCGGTGCGGGCGATCCGAAATGAGATGACACGCCATTATCTGGAACTGGAAAAAGAGGGAGCTCCGTTCGAAGAGCTGGAAAAACTGACGCTCGGCGGTCTTCGAAGAGCCGTTGTGGACGGCGATGTCAAAACCGGAAGCGTGATGTCCGGTCAGATTGCAGGTATGGTAAAAGACGAGAAAAGCTGCAAAGAAATCATAGAGCAGATGATGAATGAGATGGAAGAACTTCTGAAAGGAGCACCGGCGCGGTTATGAGTAAAACAGCATTTATGTTTCCTGGACAGGGTTCCCAGTGTGTCGGCATGGGCGCGGATTTTTATGAAGCATGTCCGAAAGCGAGAGCCGTCTACGATATGGCATCCGAGCTGATCGGGATTGATATGAAAAGACTCTGTTTTGAGGAAAATGAACATCTGGATCAGACAGAGTTTACCCAGATTGCACTGCTGACAACCGGAATGGCGATGGAGCAGTCCATCCGGGCGTGCGGCCTTACGCCGGATGTGACAGCGGGCCTCAGCCTTGGCGAGTACAACGCGATTGTATCCGCCGGCGGTATGGAAATGGCGGATGCGATGAAGGTCGTCCGCAGAAGAGGCATCCTGATGGAGGAGGCTGTTCCGGCAGGCGAGGGCGCGATGGCGGCGGTGCTCGGCATGGAAGCTGCAAAAATCGAAGAGATTTTGAGCGGGATTTCCGGCGCCTACATTGCCAATTACAACTGCCCGGGTCAGATTGTCATCACCGGATATGAGGCGGCAGTGGCAGAGGCTTCGGAAAAGTTAAAAGAAGCAGGCGCAAAGCGGGTACTTCCGCTGAACGTAAGCGGCCCGTTCCATTCCCCGATGATGGAATCCGCATCCAAGGGACTGACGGAGGCGCTCGAGGGTGTCGGTTTTATGGAACTCGCGATTCCGTATGTAACGAATGTAACCGGTCAGTATGTGCGTGACATTGCACTGACACGCGGCCTTCTGATCCAGCAGGTGGCATCCGGTGTGCGGTGGCAGCAGAGCATCGAGGCAATGATTGCGGACGGCGTTGATACCTTCGTGGAGATCGGACCGGGAAGAACACTGACCGGCTTTTTAAGAAAAATCAACCGGGATGTAAAAGGTTACAATATCCGCACCTATGAGGAAATGCATCAGGTGTGCGAAACTTTATTATAGATAGTGGATTATGCAGCAGGAGAATGAGATGTTAAGTGGAAAAACAGCAGTAGTAACGGGCGCATCCCGCGGAATCGGGCGTGCGATTGCAGAAAAACTGGCGGCGGAGGGAGCCTTTGTTGTCATCAATTACAATGGTTCAAAAGAGGCGGCCGAAACCGTGCTTGCGGGAATCCGCGCGGCAGGAGGAGACGGCTGCGTGATGCAGTGCAATGTATCGGATTTTGCGGCGTGTGAAGCGTGGATGAAGGAAATTCTTGCTTTGTATGGGAAAATCGATATTCTGGTCAACAACGCGGGCATCACAAAGGACGGCCTTCTGATGGGCATGTCGGAGGAAGCCTTCGACCGTGTCATTGAGACAAACCTCAAGGGAACGTTCAACTGCATCCGCTTTGCGGCACGGCCGATGATCCGCCAGAAGAGCGGCTGCATCATCAACATGGCTTCTGTGGTCGGCGTGGCAGGAAACGCCGGACAGGCAAATTATGCGGCATCGAAAGCAGGTGTGATCGGCCTGACGAAAACAGCGGCACGGGAACTGGCATCCCGCGGCATCCGCGTCAATGCGATTGCGCCGGGCTTTATTGAGACCGATATGACGGAGGTTCTTTCGGATAAAGTGAAAGAAGCATCCGTATCCCAGATTCCTCTCGGCCATTTCGGAAAGCCGGAGGATGTGGCAAACCTGGCCGCATTTCTGGCATCCGAAGCGGCAGCTTACATCACCGGACAGGTGATTCACTGCGACGGCGGCATGGTGATCTAAGAAAAGGAGAGTTGGAATGAAGAGAAGAGTAGTCATCACAGGGCTGGGTGCGGTAACCCCGATTGGAAATACCGTGGAGGAATTCTGGAACGGCGTCCGCAAGGGAGCCTGCGGAATCGGAACGATTACGAAATTTGATACAGCAGAATATAAAGTACATCTGGCAGGCGAGGTCAAAGGCTTCGTGGCAAAAGAACGCATGGATTTTAAGGCGGCAAGACGAATGGGAACTTTCTCCCAGTATGCCGTTGCGGCAGCAAAAGAAGCGTTTGCAGATGCCGGCATTTCCATGGAGAATGAAGATCCGTTCCGCGTCGGCGTTCTGGTGGGCTCCGGCGTCGGTGATCTGAATGCATGCGAGCAGGCGAAAGCCAAAATTGATGCCGGAAATCCGTCCCGCGTCAACCCGTTTACCGTTCCGGTGATGATTGCGAACATGGCGGCGGGAAACGTTGCGATTGCACTCGGCGCGAAAGGAAAATGTACCAGCGTGGTAACGGCGTGTGCGACAGGAACGCACTGCATTGGCGATGCCTTCCGCGCAATTCAGTACAACGACGCGGACATCTGTGTGGCAGGCGGCGCGGAGAGCGCAATTACGCCGGTCGGCGTGGCAGGCTTTTCGGCACTGACCGCACTTTCCGAGTCGGAAGATCCGCTGCGGGCTTCGATTCCGTTTGATAAAGACCGGAACGGTTTCGTCATGGGTGAGGGCGCCGGCATTCTCGTACTTGAGGAGCTGGAGCACGCGAAACAGCGCGGCGCGAAGATCTATGCAGAGGTAGTCGGATACGGCGCAACCTGCGATGCGTACCACATTACTTCTCCATTGGAAGATGGAAGCGGTGCGGCACGTGCGATGGAGCTTGCGATGGAAGAAGCGGGAGTAAAACCGGAAGAAGTTACTTATATTAATGCACACGGAACGTCCACACATCACAACGATCTGTTTGAAACGCGTGCGATCCGGAAAGCCTTCGGTGATGCGGCAGACTATGTGCTGGTCAACTCGACGAAATCGATGGTCGGTCATCTGCTCGGCGCGGCAGGCGGTGTGGAAGCTGTTGTCTGTGCGAAATCCATTCAGGACGGCTTCGTGCATCAGACGATTGGAACAAAGGAAGCAGATGCGGAATGCGATCTGAATTACTGCATCGGCGCTCCGGTGGAAACCGATGTGAAACTGGCAATGAGCAATTCCCTTGGTTTTGGCGGCCACAATGCGGTGCTGCTGTTTCAGAAATATGAATAAAGCGGCATCGTGTTCCGGTGCAGAAAGGAAAATAAGATGGAATTAGATCAGATTTTACAGTTGATTGATAAAGTTTCGGATTCTTCGCTGACCGCGTTTGATTACGAGGCTGATGGGATCAAGATTGCCATGGAGCATGGAAAAGCAGCTCCGGTGCAGGTGCAGATGAGCGGGGTTCCATCCGGTGCCGGTCTGCAGATGGCAGAGATAATGGGCGGAGCAAATGGCGTGACAGCGAAAGAAGCAGCCATGCCGGAGAGAAAAGAAACGGCAGGAAAAAGTACAGCGGCTGAGGATCACAGCGAAGCAGAAGAAGGCGTTTTTGTGACATCCCCGCTGGTCGGAACGTTTTATACAGCTCCGGCAGAAGATGCCGAGCCGTTTGTGAAGGTTGGCGACACCGTGAAAAAGGGACAAGTCGTAGCAATCGTGGAGGCCATGAAGCTGATGAATGAGATTGAGAGCGAAGTGGACGGCGTGATTGCGGAGGTTCTGGTGAAAAACGGCGAGATGGTTGATTACGGAAAACCGCTGTTCCGGGTAAAAGCGTAAAGCCGGGACGAGAAAGGAAGCAGCGAATGAACAGTTTGACAACGAAACAGATTCAGGAGATTATTCCACACAGACATCCGTTTCTGCTGGTGGATTACATAGAAGATTTTGAACCGGGCGAATTCGGTATTGGATACAAATGTGTGACGTACCGCGAGGATTTTTTTGCGGGTCATTTTCCGCAGGAGCCGGTGATGCCGGGCGTGCTGATTATCGAGGCGCTGGCGCAGGTCGGTGCGGTTGCGATTCTTTCTCTTGACGAGAATAAGGGAAAAATTGCATTTTTCGGCGGCATCAACAAGTGCCGCTTTAAGGGAAAAGTGAAACCGGGAGACAAGCTTCGTCTGGAGACGAAAATTATCCGCCACAAGGGACCGATGGGCGTCGGGGAAGCGGTTGCTTCGGTTGACGGCAAGGTGGTCGCGCAGGCGGAACTGACCTTTATGGTGGGGGCAGCACAATGATTCGAAAAGTTTTGATTGCAAACCGTGGGGAGATCGCGGTCCGGATTATCCGGGCATGCCGTGAGATGGGAATTCTCACGGTTGCTGTTTATTCGGAGGCGGACCGGGAGGCACTGCATGCGCAGCTCGCGGATGAGGCGGTGTGCATCGGGCCGGCGCCGTCGAAGGACAGTTATTTAAATATGGAACGTATTTTGAGTGCGGCGCTTGTGACGGGGGCGGATGCGGTTCATCCGGGATTTGGATTCCTGTCGGAGAACAGCACGTTTGCGCGGAGATGCCAGGAGTGCCACATTACGTGGATTGGGCCATCTCCTGAGGTGATGGACCGGCTGGGTAATAAGTCTGAGGCGCGAAATACGATGCAGGCAGCCGGTGTGCCGGTGATTCCGGGGACGAAGGAACCTGTTTTTGACTGGGAGACGGGTCTTTCTGAGGCCGACCGGATTGGTTTTCCGGTGATGATTAAGGCGGCGCTTGGAGGCGGCGGCAAGGGTATGCGCATGGCGGAGACGCGCGGGGAGTTCCAGAGTGCGTTTCAGACGGCGCAGAAGGAGGCTAAAAGTTCGTTTGCGGACGGGACGATGTATGTGGAGCGGCTGATTCGTCATCCACGTCATGTGGAGTTTCAGATTATGGCGGACTCGTTCGGGAATGTGATTCATCTTGGCGAGCGGGACTGCTCGATTCAGAGGAATCATCAGAAGATGATTGAGGAGTCGCCTTGTGTGGCGATTGATGACACGCTGCGGGAGCGGATGGGCTCGGCGGCGGTCCGGGCGGCGAAGGCGGCGCATTATGTGAATGCGGGGACGATAGAGTTTCTGCTGGAGCCGGACGGGAATTTTTATTTTATGGAGATGAATACGCGGATTCAGGTGGAGCATCCGGTGACGGAGTGGGTCACGGGGGTGGATCTGATTCAGGAACAGCTTCGGGTGGCTTCGGGGATGCCGCTGTCGGTGACGCAGGGGGAGGTCCGGCTTTCGGGGCATGCGATTGAGTGCAGGATTAATGCGGAGAATCCGGCGAAGAATTTCAGGCCTTGTCCGGGGAAGATTACGGAGATGCATCTGCCTGGTGGATTTGGAGTACGGGTGGATACGGCGGCGTATGACGGGTATGTGATTCCGGCGTTTTATGATTCGATGCTGGCGAAACTGATTGTGCATGGGAGGACGCGTGAGGAGGCGATTGCGCGGATGAGGAGTGCGCTGGGGGAAGTCGTCATCGAGGGAGTCGACACTAACGTTGATTATTTGTATTCTATTTTAAATGAAGAGGAGTATCTGACCGGGAGGGCGGATATTGAGTTTGTGGAGCGGTTGACGGAGAGATTGTAAGAGACGGACGCCGCCCGGCAGTACAGCAGAGGGGGACGGCGCGGTTTCAGAGGAAAGAAACACTAAGGACTCCAGCATTTGCTAAAACCATTTTCAAAAATCCAAAACTCGCTGTCGCTCAGACAGTTGGATTTTTGAAAATAACGCAAATTCTGGAAGCCTAAGTGTTTCTATAGCAATCCCCGAAAATAATGCAAAAAATTCAGCACCGCAGAGCGTGAATTACTGCGTCACAGATTTTCGTCGTACCCCGGTACGCTTTCAAATCTGTTCCTTGCAATTCGCGCTCTGCAGCACTGCCTTTTTTGCATTATTTTCGGGTCTTGCTATAGTTCCTCCTGCAAATGCGCCGTCCCCCTCTGCTGTACTGCCGGGCGGCTGAGATCAGACACACGACTGGGAGAGTGTGGTCAGCGACACCGCGGGGCGGTGCGGCTGGGATGACAGGAGTGAGCGGTGAAGAGAGAATGAATGCCTCGATGGGTGAGGTGTGTGGTTGGAAGATTGTTATGGTGACAATAGAGTGAAAGTGTTATGACGTAAGGAGTGATGGTGGTATGATGCTGGGTAAGTATTTTAAGAAGACGGTGTTTCGGAAGGAGCACACGGCGGATGGGGTGGTGCCGGAGGCGCCGCAGGGGATTTTGAAGAAGTGTAATGCTTGTAAGGGGGCTATTTTTACGGAGGATGTGAAGAGGAATCTTTATATTTGTCCGAAGTGTGGGAATTATTTTCGGGTGCATGCGTATCGGAGGATTGAGTTTCTTCTGGATGATGGGAGTTTTGAGGAATGGGATCAGGGGATGACGGCGGGGAATCCGCTGGGGTTTCCGGGGTATGAAGAGAAGGTGAGGGCTCTGCAGGAGAGAACAGGACTTACGGAGGCTGTTGTGACTGGTAAGGGACGGATCAACGGGATGGAGACGGTGATCGGGGTCTGTGATGGCAGGTTTATGATGGCCAGTATGGGTGAGGCTGTTGGGGAGAAGATTACGCGGGCGGTGGAGAGGGCGACGAAGCTCTCGCTGCCGGTGATTTTGTTTGCGTGCTCGGGAGGGGCGCGGATGCAGGAGGGGATTGTTTCTCTGATGCAGATGGCGAAGACGTCGGCGGCGCTGAAAAGACACAGTGATGCGGGGCTTTTGTATGTGAGTGTGCTGACGGACCCGACGACGGGCGGCGTGACGGCGAGCTGGGCGATGCTGGGGGACATTATTCTGGCGGAGCCGCATGCGCTGATCGGGTTTGCGGGACCGAGGGTTATTGAGCAGACAATAGGACAGAAACTGCCGAAAGGGTTCCAGAGGGCGGAGTTTCTGGTGGAGCATGGGTTTGTGGATCGGATTCTGCCAAGAGAAGAGGCGAAAGAGGTGCTGGCGGAGATTCTGCGGATGCATGGGAAAGATATCGAAGTTTCCTCGGAAGTGCTGACTTTGGGGGATGGAGACGTGAAGCGGTCTTTGGCAGCACCAGAAACGGGAGAGAAAACATCGGCTTGGGACTGTGTGCAGAAAGCGCGGAAAAAGGACCGACCGGTGGGAGAAGATTATATTCGGGAGCTGTTTCCTGATTTTATTGAGTTTCATGGTGATCGACTGTATGGCGATGATGCGGCGATCATCGGCGGTATTGCATCGTTTGACGGCACACCGGTCACGGTCATCGCCGAGGCGAAAGGCGCGGATACGAAAGAAAACATCCGCCGCAATTTCGGCATGCCGTCCCCGGAGGGCTACCGCAAAGCCCTGCGTCTGATGAAACAGGCCGAAAAATTCCACAGGCCTGTTATCTGTCTCGTAGACACCCCAGGCGCCTTCTGCGGAATGGAAGCCGAAGAACGCGGCCAGGGCGAGGCGATTGCGCGGAACCTGTATGAAATGTCAGCGTTAAAAACGCCGGTTCTTTCTATTGTCATTTCAGAAGGCGGCAGCGGCGGTGCACTGGCACTCGCCGTGGCGGATGAAGTGTGGATGATGCAGAATGCCATCTACTCCATCCTGTCGCCGGAGGGATTTGCAAGCATCCTGTGGAAAGACGGCAAACGCGCGCCGGAGGCCGCCGAGGTGATGAAGCTGACGGCGGGGGATTTGAAGGAACTGGGAATTGTAGAAGAGATTGTGGAAGAGCCGGGGGAGTTTACGGTGGACACAATGCCAGTGGTGTGTGAAGAATTGAGAGGCAAAATTCTGAGATTCCTGGAAAAGTATGAGAAGATGGATGGGGAAGAACTGGTAGAGGAGAGGTATCGGAGATTTCGGGATATGTGAAAAGAAGATTTTGACATATTCTGAAATGCATGATATTATGATATTGAAAAGAGTGCTACCGATAGACGGTTAGTCCATATTTATTGGTTTATGTAAAAATAGTCGCCAAAGTTTGCAGGACTGGGCGGCTATTTTTGTGATTTCGCAGTATCTTTGCCGAAGTTGTATCCAAGGCTAAAGCAGGTTAAGCCGAAACTTACAACTGCTATGAAGTCGATAATACTCATGGCTTAGCCCTCTTTTCCAAGGAATTCCCATATAAAGGGTTTCTATGTAATCGGAGAGTCACAGTCCCTCCGTAGAAGGACTAACCGCCTACCGTTATGGCAGCACCCGTATATTGAGTATAACAGTTTCTTGTAGTCCATTCAACAAAAATATGATTGAAATGCAGAATAAAAATATACGGATTTTAGATATACAAAATAAATAGAGGATTTGAAGGGAGGAATAACTAATTGACGTTGGCGGAATTTATGGTAAGATAAAAGGGCAGGATACAAATACCGAGGATATTCTGCGAGTTCAGACTTAGGTCTGTGAGTTGAAAAACATTTTTGGATAAGTGTTAGACAAAAAGCATTAGAAAATATTCTAGTGCTTTTTATTTTAGTATTTATGTTATACAACAATGTAAACTTTACATTATTGTATAAGTATAAAAATATAATTATTGTTGCATATTAGTAAAAAAGGTGATATAGTGAAAGGGTAAAAAGAAGAAGTTATCAGATATTGGCAGTATCGGATAACTTCTTCAGGTAGAAAACTGATTCAATTTAGAAATAAGATTTAAAAAGAATAGTAAACTACGAACATATACTATTCTATACGTTATTTTCTAATTTGTAAAGTCTTCTATAATTTTAGAGTAAAAAATACTCTAACACACAAAGGAAGAATTACAAAATCTAAAAATCTTTGTAAATTCCCAATGTGAAAATAAAAATCAAATTGATACTAAGGCAGAAATGCGATTTAAGAGGAGAGGTGGTAAAAAGGATTTTGAATAGAATTATTTGACATGTCAAAGTAGAAAACGATGAGGTATAAACTAAATATATGATCGAACAAAAGTTTGAAAATATATTGCGCTACAGGTCGGAGTCTGCTATAATGTGGTAAAAGTGAATAAAAAATCAGAACTTGACTCCGAAAAATAAACAAAATAGACAAAAGGAGAAAGTGATGAATAATACAAACGAAAATAAAACAAGTGACATTTATCTTGCACATGTGGATTTTGAAACAGGCCGTACCCAGAGCTTTCAGGAACATACAGATAATGTAACATCATATGCAAAAAGCATTTGTCCTATGGGAGAGATTCAGAAACTTGTCGAGGCGGCCACACTTTTTCATGATGCGGGGAAACTCTCTGATGATGTGCAGAAAGATTTTCAAGATATCTTGAAAAAGGGGGATCAGGCACACCGAAACGATTTGGATCACTCAACCGCAGGTGGACGGATGCTATGGAAAATGATGCGGCAGAAAACAGCAGCAGAGCTGTTAAGTACAGTTGTGTACTCACATCATGGAATCAGCGACTGTATTGATTTTGAAAGCGGGTGTACCTTACAGGAACGCAGAGCGGAAAAAGAGTGTCAGGAAGACATTGTGAAGGAAAGATTTTTTCAGATCTTTGATAAAGAGAAAATCCAAAAAGTGTGCGAAGCAGCAGATGCACAATATGTTCAGATTAATAAAAAAATAGGAATGTTTGTGCGAAAAAGCACAAAACAAAATCGTCATTGTGGAAATGGATATTTTTATATTGGAATGTATTTCAGAGTATTGCTTTCTATGCTGCTTGACAGTGATTGGACAGATACGGAAAAATTTTTTCAGAATGAAGAATTGAAACAACGTATTTCAAAGAAAGAAATACAGAAAATATGGCAACAGAGTATACAATGTTTTGAGAACTATCTTAATCATGAAATTCGAAACAAGGCAGAAAATGGCCAGAGTCTTCAGGCAGTCCGGCAGGAGATTTCTGAGAGGTGCTATGAAGAGGCAGAAAAAGAAACGAGACTGTATCGTCTGACAGTACCAACGGGAGCTGGAAAGACATTAAGTAGTTTGCGCTTTGCACTGTATCGTGCCGAGCGGACCCAAAAACAGCATATTATTTATGTTGCCCCATTTAACAGTATTTTAAGCCAGAATGCCGATGAGATCCGGAGAGCAGTTGACAATCCGGATATCGTACTGGAACATCATTGCAATGTGATTCTTTCGGAGAAAAAGCAGGAGAAAGACTATAAAAAACTGACAGAAACATGGGATGTGCCAATTATTATGACATCAGCTGTACAGGTATTGAATGTACTTTTTTCGGGACAGAAAAGAGATATCCGCAGAATGCATACCTTATGTAACAGCGTGATCATTTTTGATGAGGTACAGGCCATTCCGAAGAAGTGTATGGAACTTTTTAACTTAGCAGTAAATTTTCTTACCAATTTTGCGGAATCGGATGTTGTATTATGTTCAGCTACCCAGCCATCCATTAAAGATTTGAAAGAGAATAATTTAAGTGAATGCATGGAGATGACGGAAATCATAGAAAAGTATGAAGAAGCCTTTCGAAGAACGGATATCGTAGATTTGACAGAAACAGAAGCGTATCCGGGCGGAATGGAAATTGAGGATCTCTGTGATTTTACGTTGCAGCAAGCTGAGACATTTCGAAATGTGCTGGTCATAGTAAATACAACCGAATGTGCAAAACAAGTATATGAAAAGATAAAAAGCAGCTGTTCAGACGAAGATCAAGTTTTTCACCTGAGCAATAAACTTTGCCCGCAAAATAAAGAGGACACGTTGGAAACGGTCCATGCGGCATTACGAAAAAATAGAGAATCCGGATATACAGGCAGAGTGATCTGCATCAGTACACCGGTTGTAGAAGCGGGTGTAAATTTTTCTTTTGGCTGTGTCATTCGATCAAAAGCGGGATTGGATCATGTGATCCAGGCCGCTGGAAGAGGAAATCGCCACAAGGAGTATCCCTGGTTTGGAAAGATTTACATTGTACAATTGACAAACGAGGCCGAAAGTCTGGAAAAGCTGCCAGAGATACAAGAAGAACAAAGAGCAGTACAAAAATTATTAGAACAATTTCGAAGTAAGCCTGAAATTTTTGAAAAAAGATTAGATTCGTCGAAAGCGATAGCGATTTATTATCAGTATTACTATCAGGTGCTGCAGGCGGATATCACGAAATTTCCGGCGAAAAATTATAAAACGACCTTGCTAGAAATGCTGGGAAAAAATTGTCCGGGAAGAAAACAATATTGGCATAAGTTTGAACAAGAGTATAAGGGGGGAATGGCACAGGCATTTGCAACGGCAGGAAAAGAATTTGAAGTTATTTCTAATGATTATAAGATTCCAGTTGTGGTTCCCTATAATGATGAGGCCAAAAAACTGATTGCAGCATTTGTCGGAGCAGATGGTGAGTATTTACCTTGGGAGGAAAAGCAGAGGATGCTGCGGGAACTGCAAAAATATACGGTTGGAATTTCAGAAGTGCAGAAGGAACGTCTTAATAATGCAATATATCAAATTAGTGATGAAGAAATACTCGCGTTGAGCGAAGGGTATTACAGCAATGAAGTTGGTGTGCTGGAAGAACCGCAGATGAACTTTGAGAACTATTAAACATATTGGAGGTGGTACAATGGAAAAACATGCGAATACCATAGAGTACGAGGTGTATGGGAACTATGCATTGTTTTCTGATCCGGTGATGCGTGTTGGAGGCGAAAAAACAAGTTATTCAATTCCAACTTACGAGGCATTGCGAGGTATTACGGAAAGCATATTTTGGAAACCCACGATCTTTTGGGTAATTGATGAAATTCGCGTTATGAACCGGATTCAGACGGAAACAAAAGGTATTCGTCCTATTAAATACAATGGCGGAAACGAACTGGCATACTACACGTATTTAAAGGATGTGCGTTATCAGGTACGTGCTCATTTTGAATTTAATGAGCATCAGGTCAACATGGTACAGGATAGAAATGAGCGAAAATATCAGTGCATGTCAGAAAGAATGGTAAAGAGCGGAGGCCGGAGAGATATTTTTCTTGGAACAAGAGAATGTCAGGCATTTGTGGAACCGTGTGAATTTGGCAGTGGAGCAGGATATTATGATGATATGGAAAAAGATATAGATTTCGGTTTCTCTTATCACGGAATTACTTATGCGGAAGAAGCCGTTTTGTCGGAGGATCAGGGAAACATGACGGTAAGATTCTGGGAGCATCCGACCATGACAAGGGGAGGCTACATCGTTTATCCCCGTCCGGAAGAGTGTACAATCAAACGTCATATACGAAAAATGCAGCCGAAAATATTTGAAAATATCGAGAAAGAAGAACATGAAAAAAGGGAGGTGAAAGATACGTGAACTGGGGAAGAGAAGCACTGGATTTGTACGAAAAAAATCTGAACAAGGTAGGAAAAATAGAATATCGTGGTGAATTTCCCTATACGCTGCTTCCAACATTCCACTCAACGGCAACGGCACAGGTTACGGTAACCATTGATGAAGAAGGTAACTTTTTACATGGCGAACAGGTTCCTGCAAATGATAAATTTACCATTATTCCGGTTACAGAAAAATCAGGAAGCCGAACATCTGGAAAAGAAGCCCATCCCCTGTGTGATAATTTAAGATATCTGGCGGGCGATTATCCGCTTTATGTGGCGGACGATGGAAGCTGTTTTGAAATTTATATGGAACAATTAAAAAAATGGTATGAGTCAAAATTTTGCCATGATAAAGTAAGAGCAATTTATTATTATCTGCAGAAGAAAAGTTTGATGCATGATTTGATTGAACAGAAGGTATTGAAGCAAAATGAAGATGGAACGCTGGCAGAAAAGGAAACGATTCAGGGAATTGATCAAAGTAAAGCGTTTGTGCGATTTATTGTGCGCTCTTTAAGTAATCCACTGACAGAAACAGTTGATGAATGCTGGAAAGATAAGACCTTATGGGAAAAATATCAGCAGTATCAGCGGTCTATGGAAGGGGAAAAGGGACTTTGCTATTTAAGTGGAAAAAGAGAAAGTATTTCCTATCTACAGCCAAAGAAAATCCGAAATGAAGGAGACGGCGCGAAACTGATTTCTTCAAATGATAAGGATAATTTTACGTATCGTGGTCGATTTGCAACGAAAGAAGAGGCATTTGCAATTGGAAATGAAACATCCCAGAAGGTTCACAACGCATTGAAATGGATTATCCGCAGACAGGGAGGCACATATGATACCATGGTGTTTGCTACATGGGAAACAGCGGAGGATTCAGCAGGAGAATTAGAAGTTCAATGGGACTCGGATACGGAGCATATTATATCTGAATTTGATGAATGGGATACCGGACTGGAAGATCCGGAGTTTGACACCAATGCGATCGGAGCGGAGCTGTTTCAGAAGGCGATGAGTGGGTATCGCACGCTGCAGAACGAGGAAAAATGTCCCACGACCATGAAATATATGGTGTTATTAGGAGTCGATGCAGCAACACCGGGGCGCCTGGCAGTCGTGGAAGCAAAAAAAATTGAAGAAACGCGATATTTAGAGAATATCAGAAAATGGCACAAGGACTGCTGGTGGCGTCATGAAAAATGGAGAGACGGAAAAAGAATTGTTTATTATGGCATGGTTGGAGTAAAGGAGATAGCGGATCTTTTATTCGGAATAGAAAATAATGGAAGTATTACCATTGTAGATGGAAACAGCAAAAAACTTTATGCTGAGGTTGCAAAGCGTATCTTGCCATGTATCTGGGATGGGCAGAGAATACCAGCTGATTATGTGGAAAGGGCGATAAATAAGGCATCTAATCCATTGGCATATAAAGAACGGAGAAACTGGGAGCAGATTTTGCAGCTTGCGTGCTCCATGGTTAAAAAAAGAAGAAAAGAACTTTATAAGGAGGAATGGAAAATGGCGGTAGACAAAAATTGTACAGAAAGAGATTACCTGTATGGAAGATTGCTTGCTGTAGCAGATCGAATTGAATATCGGACTTTTGATATGGATAAGGACAGAAGCAGAATTACAAATGCAAAGCGATACATGAATAATTTTTCGCAGAGACCGTTTGAAACCTGGAAAGTTATTGAAGAGAATATTCAGCCGTATTTGAGCAAATTGCCAGTGCCGGAACGAAGATTTTATGAAAATCTGCTGGACGAAATCGAGGACGCATTTGAAAGTGTAAACGATTATCAGGAGAATAAACGTTTGAGCGGCTTATATTTACTTGGATTTCACAGTCAGTCCTGTGCGCTGAGAACTTACAAAACAGAGAAAACAGAGGAGGAATAAAGAAATGAGCGAATTAAAAGGAAAAATTGATTTTACATTATTTGTGAGTGCAACGAATGCAAATCCCAATGGAGATCCACTGAACGGAAACCGTCCGAGAATTAATCTGGATGGATATGGGGAAATTTCAGATGTCTGCATTAAACGAAAAATCCGAAACCGCCTGCAGGATCTGGGACAGAAAATTTTCGTGCAGTCAGATGACAGAACGGACGACTCATTCAAGAGTCTGAAGGAGCGCGCAGATGGTTGCGAGGAGCTTAAAAAACAGATGGGAAATAAGAAAGATGCGAGCAGAGATCTCTGCGCACAGATTGCATGCAGGGAGTGGATCGATGTGAGAGCATTTGGACAGGTTTTTGCATTTAAAGGAATTCCAGTATCCTTTGGCGTACGCGGTCCGGTGTCGATTCATCAGGCAGTAAGTCTGTCTCCGATTGATATCATGAGTATGCAAATCACCAAGAGCGTAAACAGCGAGGCCGGAAAAGAAGGAAAGGCATCTGATACGATGGGAACGAAACATAGAGTTGGGTTTGCTGTATACAAGGTGATGGGAAGTGTCAATGTGCAGCTCGCGGAAAAGACGGGCTTTACCCAGGAGGATGCTGAGATACTGAAAGAAGCACTCATGACATTGTTTGAAAATGATGCATCGTCAGCACGTCCGGAAGGAAGTATGGAGGTATGCCGGATGTATTGGTGGCAGCACGAGGAAAAAACACCGGCTATTTCGAGTGGAAAGATCCAGAGAGGATTTGACTGGAATAAAGATTTAGATCATCCGAGAAGCTTTAAGGATTATGATATTACCTGGAATGTAGAAGGATGCAGAGAACCGGAGATTTTTGATTTTGTCTAAAGATACGGTCGTTTTCCGTGAGGGGTGAATTGGAATGTATGATGAGGATGATTATCTGCAGTTGTCAGGAATTCAACATTTTGCATTCTGCCGGCGCCAATGGGCACTTGCATATATCGAGATGCAGTGGCAGGAGAATGTCCGCACGGTAGAGGGAAAGATTCTTCATGAAAATGCACATAATCCGGGTCTCAAAGAAAAAAGAGGAGATCTGCTGATTGTGCGTGCGATGCCGGTTCACTCCTGCGAAATGGGAGTGAGCGGCGAGTGCGATGTGGTGGAATTTCATCGGGTGAAAGAGGGGATTTCACTGCATGGAAAAGAAGGATTTTATCGTGTAGTGCCAATAGAATATAAGCGGGGAAAACCAAAAGAAGGAGAAGAGGATATCCTGCAGTTGGCAGCGCAGGCGTTTTGTCTGGAAGAAATGCTGTGTTGTGAAATCGAGTATGGATATCTTTATTACGGTGAAGTCCGCAGACGCCATAAGGTAGAATTTGATAATGCAATCCGGGAAAAAGTGAAGCAGATATTTGCAGAAATGCATAAGTATTATGAACAACAGTATACACCGAAAGTAAAAATAAGCAGGAAATGTAATGCATGTTCCTTGAAAGATATTTGTCTGCCGGTTTTAAATAAGAATAAATTGGTTGCGGAATACATTACCAAGAGAATGCAGGAAGAGGAAAATCTATGAAAAGATTGCTGAATACCTTGTATATTACTTCTGGAAATCGTTATCTTTCACTTGATGGGGAAAATGTCGTAGTAATGGAGGATAAAAAGGAAATAGGAAGAATCCCTTTACATAATTTACAGGCGATCGTGACCTTTGGCTATACAGGAGCGAGTCCGGCATTAATGGGGGCGTGCGCGCAAAGAAACATTGAATTATCCTTTATGTCCGGAAATGGCCGTTTTCTGGCGAGAGTCAGCGGAGAAGAAAAGGGAAATGTGACACTGCGAAAAACACAATACCGCATCAGTGAGAAAAAAGAAGAAAGCGTCAAAATAGCAAAGAATTTTATTCTTGGCAAAGTCTATAATGCCAGGTGGGTGCTCGAGAGAGCCGCCAGAGATTACAGTATGCGGCTGGATGCAGAATTGCTTAAGAAAAAATCAGCTTTTATGGGGCAGAGTATGAATAAAATCAGAGAATGTGAAGATGCGGGAACACTTTTAGGACTGGAAGGAGAAGCTGCATCGGTATATTTTTCCGCTTTTGATGAACTTATTCTGCAGCAGAAAGAGGATTTTTATTTTCATGGAAGAAATAAGAGACCACTGTTAGATAATGTGAATGCGATGCTTTCGTTTGGATATTCTTTACTGGCAGGAATGTGCGGCGGGGCGCTGGAAGCAGTGGGCCTGGATCCATATGTTGGATTTTTCCACACAGATCGTCCGGGACGAATGTCATTGGCGCTGGATCTGATGGAAGAATTTCGTAGCGTTATGGTAGATCGGTTTGTTCTAACACTTATCAACAAGAGGATTATGAAGCCAGAATATTTTTTAACTAAGGAAAACGGTGCCGTTATTATGACGGAGGAGGGACGAAAAGCCTTTCTTAGTGCATGGCAGGGAAAAAAACAGGAGATGATTACGCATCCATTTTTAGGCGAAAAGATCGAGTGGGGAATGGTTCCATATGCACAGAGCATGCTGCTGGCACGTTTCCTGCGAGGGGATCTGGATGAATATCCGCCATTTTTGTGGAAGTAGGTGATTTTTAATGCTGGTGCTGATCACATATGATGTAAATACACAAACCGTAGCAGGCAGAACGCGATTGCGCAAGGTAGCAAAAGAATGCACCAATTACGGCCAGCGAGTCCAAAATTCTGTCTTCGAGTGCCAGATGGATGCGGCTAAGTGCCGACAGGTAAAAGATATACTAGAAAAAATCATAGATAAAGAGACCGATAGTTTGCGGTTTTACTATTTGGGTGAAAAGTACAAAAACAAAGTAGAACATGTTGGTGCAAAAGCGGTATTTGACGTGATGGACACACTGATTCTGTAGTGCGAATGCCAAGTGCACAGAAAAAAGCAGGAAGATTCGCACTTGAAATTTAAAGGATTTTTGCTGAAAAGATAGAATTTGGGGGAGGAGGGAGATGAAATGAGGAAGAAAATATAGAGATATTGAATAAGCATAGCCGCGATTTAGAAGAAAAATTTGTCTAAATTTGCCGTCGCCCTCCGTGAGGGCGTGAGTTGAAATGCGGAGAGGTCATTGAGCCTGCGAAGCCGGGGTATTGTCGCCCTCCGTGAGGGCGTGAGTTGAAATAACACCGGACTGGAAATGAAAGCAACGAAAGACCGTCGCCCTCCGTGAGGGCGTGAGTTGAAATATCGAAGATAATGAAAAGAGCATGGGAGCTGGTGAAGGTCGCCCTCCGTGAGGGCGTGAGTTGAAATATATTATATGCTATTATTACGTCTTTGTCAATTGTCGCCCTCCGTGAGGGCGTGAGTTGAAATATATAAATTGATGAATAACTATGTGTATGAGATGTCGCCCTCCGTGAGGGCGTGAGTTGAAATGGCTAACCTATGCTTGATATAAATTTGAAACCACGTCGCCCTCCGTGAGGGCGTGAGTTGAAATAAGTATGCCACTAACGGAGACACAATTCCCAGCGTCGCCCTCCGTGAGGGCGTGAGTTGAAATGCAACTTCTACAGCATCGGTGGAAACTCTGGCCGAGGTCGCCCTCCGTGAGGGCGTGAGTTGAAATATCCTAGGATATATGGTAGGAATACAGCAAGAACGTGTCGCCCTCCGTGAGGGCGTGAGTCGAAATGGTCATAGAGTGCAACGATGATGTTGCCGAGCTACGTCGCCCGCCGTGAGGGCGTGAGTTGAAATCAGGGCATCCGCCGCTACGGCGACAGAATCCTTGTCGCCCTCCGTGAGGGCGTGAGTTGAAATTTTTTGACGAAGAAACCTACAGAAAATGTCTGCGTCGCCCTCCGTGAGGGCGTGAGTTGAAATTCGCACAGCAGAAAGCAGTTGGAGACGCAGACGGTCGCCCTCCGTGAGGGCGTGAGTTGAAATAATGAGGGCGCAGCGCCAGTTTCCGATAAAAGAGTCGCCCTCCGTGAGGGCGTGAGTTGAAGTACGTAAAAAGGTGGGATAACGCAACCACCAGTTTTGTCGCCCTCCGTGAGTTGAATCTTCAAACATTGGCGGAATTATTTAGGGTATGATGTATCACACTTCGTGAGTTGAAATAACAGCAGTTATTCTGCAAGCAGAGGAGCGTTCTCTCAGGAGTGAAATGTGTTTGACATGAAAGTTAAATAATGTTAATCTATAACTAGCGTAAGTGATAACTAACCGCTCATGTATTCGCCAAGAACCATGGGCGGCTATTTTTCTATTTATTATTCGATAAGAAAGGAGGAAAATGATGAGAAATCCACTGACAATTTTTTGGATTATACTCGGCTTTCTGTGCCTGGGATTTGGCACCATCGGCATTGTGCTTCCGATTCTGCCGACAGTTCCATTCTATATGGCGACCCTGTTCTGCTTTGCGAAAAGTTCGGAACGGCTGCACAGCTGGTTTATTGGAACTCAATTATATAAGAAGCATCTCGACAGCTTCGTACAGCATCGGGCGATGACGGTAGGAACGAAATGTAAAATTATCGGGATGGTAACGGTTGTGATGGCGATCGGCTTTTTTGCTATGAAGAATGTGCCGATCGGAAGAATCTGTATTGCTGTGGTATGGATGTGCCATATTTTGTATTTCTTCCTGCGGGTCAAAACCGTAAAAATAGAAGATCATATCCTAGGAGAAACAAAATGAACAAAGTAGAAAAAAAGCGGCAGAAAGAACAGTACGTCGTGGAAGAGATGATCCGCCTGTACTGCCGGAAGAACCATGGAAAAGAGGGGCATGCATCCGGCGGAATGTGTCCGGAATGTCAGAAATTAGCGGACTATGCAAAACAGCGGAGCCAGAAATGTCCCTTCATGGAACAGAAAACATTCTGCGCAAACTGCAAAGTACACTGCTACAAGCCGGAAATGCGGGAAAAGATCCGCGCCGTTATGCGGTTTTCGGGGCCGAGGATGCTGCTGTATCATCCGATTTTAGCTATCTGGCATTTAATCTGCAGCATGAGAGAGAAGCGAAAAGCAAAAGCATAAAAGAGAGGTACTTATGATTAAAACAAGACTGGTGGGGCTGCTGTCCCACGCGAAAAAGTATATCGTGTACACGATTCTGTGGCAGTGGGCGGCGCTTCTGTCGCAGGTGATCGCGGTATTTACGGTTGCCGATCTGCTGGAACGGGTCGTGTATGGTGCGGTAACGGCAGCGGCTGTGAAACGGACGATTTTTACACTGGCAATTGTTGTTGTGATCCGCTTTTTCTGCGAGCGGATGGGCGCGCGGTCGTCGTATCTTGCGTGTGTGGATGTGAAACGGATTCTGCGTGAGAAAATTTATGAGAAAATGCTGAAACTGGGGGCATCCTACAGCGAACAGGTATCATCCTCGGAGGTCGTACAGGTATCCACGGAAGGCGTGGAGCAGCTCGAAACCTATTTTGGAAAGTATCTTCCGCAGCTGTTCTACAGCCTGATTGCGCCGCTCACCTTGTTTGTGATCCTCTGCCGGGTGAGCATGAAAGCGAGCGTGATTCTTCTGATCTGTGTGCCGCTGATCCCGATTTCGATTGTGGTTGTGCAGAAGATTGCGAAGAAGCTTCTGAACAAATATTGGAGTATTTACACAGGGCTCGGCGATTCGTTCCTTGAAAATCTGCAGGGTCTGACGACCTTAAAAATCTATCAGGCCGACCAGCAGAAAGCCGACGAGATGGATGTGGAATCCCAGAACTTCCGCCGGATCACGATGAAAGTTCTGACGATGCAGCTCAACTCAACGAGCGTGATGGACATCGTAGCATACGGCGGCGCGGCGGTTGGCATGGCGGTGGCGGTATCGGAATTTCTGAAAGGAAACCTCACCGTGTCCGGCGCGCTCTGCATTGTGCTGCTGGCGAGTGAGTTTTTCCTGCCGCTGCGTCTGCTCGGATCGTTCTTCCACATTGCGATGAACGGCATGGCGGCGAGTGACAAGATTTTCAAAATCCTCGATCTGCCGGAGCCGCAGACGGGAGAGCGGACGCTGCCGGACGGACCGCTGGATGTCGTGTTGGAGGATGTACATTTTTCCTATGAAGAGGACCGGGAAATCTTAAAAGGCATTGACCTGACGCTCCCGGCGGGCAGTTTTGTATCACTGGTCGGCGAATCCGGCTGCGGAAAGAGTACGATCGCGGGTATCCTTGCGGCAAAGAACCGTGGATATACAGGGCGCATCACCCTGGGCGGTGTGCCGCTCTCGGAAGTCGCTGAGACGGATCTGATGAAGCACATTGTTCTGGTCCGCCACAATAGTTACTTATTTAAAGGAAACGTAGAAGAGAACCTGCGCATGGCGAAACCGGATGCGACGAAGGAGGAGATGGAGGCGGTTCTGCAGAAAGTCAATCTGCTGGGATTCTTACAGACACAGAACGGACTGCAGACAGAGCTTCTCGAAAAAGCAGGAAACCTCTCCGGCGGCCAGTGCCAGCGTCTTGTGATTGCGCGGGCGCTGCTTCGGAGCGACAGTGCGGTGTATATCTTTGATGAAGCCGCATCGAATATTGATGTCGAGAGTGAAGAGATGATCATGAATGTGATTCATGAACTCGCAAAGACGAAAACGGTATTGCTGATTTCCCACCGCCTTGCGAACGTCGTACAGTCAGATCAGATTTATTTCCTGAAAAACGGTACCATCTGCGAGCGTGGAACGCATGCGGAACTGATGGAACAGAACGGCGCATACCGGCATCTGTACGACAGCCAGATGGTACTGGAAAACTATGGAAAGCAGGGGAATGCATGATGCACGAGAAGAAAAATACAGCAAAACGCAGAAGCGCCCTCCGGATTATGGGAAGCCTGATCGGGCTGGTGAAGCCATTGCTTCATATTATGATGGCGGCAATTATTCTTGGAACAATGGGATATTTATGTGCGATCTTCCTGACGATTCTGGCAGGACAGGTCATCGTGCATGGCTTACTGACGGGCGCGGCAGGGACGAGCCTTTCGGTGCAAAACATGTGGCTTGTACATACCCCGGTAAAAACGATACTCACGGTGATGATCGTGATCGCGGTGCTGCGCGGCATTCTGCATTATGCGGAGCAGTACTGCAACCACTTTATTGCTTTTAAACTGCTGGCGATCATCCGCCATAAAGTGTTTGCAGCTTTGCGGAAGCTCTGCCCGGCGAAGCTGGAAGGACGGGACAAAGGAAATCTGATTTCGATTATCACAACCGATATCGAACTTCTGGAAGTATTCTATGCGCATACGATTTCCCCGATTGCGATTGCAGCATTAACTTCTTTGATTATGGTATGCTTCATTGGAAGATACCATGTTCTGGCAGGGCTGCTTGCACTTGCGGCGTATCTGACGGTCGGCGTTGTGATCCCGATGTGGAACGGAAAGCGCGGAAGCCAGAAAGGAATGGAGTTCCGGACAGGCTTTGGCGAGCTGAACAGCTTCGTGCTGGATTCCCTGCGTGGCCTCGACGAGACGATTCAGTACGGACAGGGCGAAAAACGGAAAGAGCAGATGTCAGGGCGGTCGAAAGAACTGACTTCTGTGCAGGAAAACTTAAGCCGCATGGAAGGCTCCCAGCGGTCTGTCACCAACATGGTGATTCTTCTGGCATCGTTCGGCATGCTGGCACTGACGATCTATCTTTACACGAAAGGCGGGATCGGATTTGAGGGAGTCCTGACCTGCACAATCGCGATGATGGGTTCCTTCGGCCCGGTCGTGGCGCTGTCCAGCCTGTCGAATAACCTGAATCAGACGCTGGCAAGCGGCGAGCGTGTGCTTTCCCTTCTCGAGGAAGCGCCGCTGGTGGAAGAAATTCCGGGAGATGCGGCATCCGGCGGTGACCACGCATTTGCAGGAGCCGAGGCGCAGAATGTAACGTTTGCCTACGAAGACGAGACGATTCTGGATCAGTATTCGCTGAAACTGGAACCGGGAAAAATCACCGGCATCCACGGCGCGAGCGGTTCCGGAAAATCGACGATCTTAAAACTTCTGATGCGCTTCTGGGATGTCCAGACGGGGCGCGTTTCCGTGGACGGAGCCGATGTCCGCGAAATCCCGACGAAGTATCTGCGCGATATGGAAAGCTATGTGACGCAGGAGACACATCTGTTCCACGATTCGATTGCGAACAACATCGCTATTGCAAAACCCGGCGCGACGCGGGAAGAAATTATGGAGGCGGCGAAGAAGGCGTCCATACATGATTTCATCATGACACTGCCAAACGGCTACGACACCGAAGTCGGAGAACTCGGCGATACGCTGTCCGGCGGAGAAAAACAGCGGATCGGTATCGCGCGGGCATTCCTGCATGACGCATCCATGATCCTGCTGGACGAGCCGACATCGAATCTTGATTCCTTAAATGAAGGAATTATTCTGAAATCCCTGAAAGAATCGGCAGAAGAGAAAACCATTGTGCTCGTATCGCACAGAGTGTCCACGATGAACGTCGCGGATGTGGTATATGAAATGGAAAATGGCCGGATTTCCTGATTTTACAGCACTTGACAGAGAAAAGACGATGTGCTACACTAACAGTCGTTAAAGAAAAAACAATTAAATATCGATGTGTAAGGTGTCGGACATGCGTGTCCGGTGAAAAGGGAAGCAGGTGTGAATCCTGCACGAACTCGTCACCGTATTTTGCAAGCAGGGGAATGATCCACTGGGAAACCGGGAAGGAGACCGATGCGCTGGAGTCAAATCCTGAAGCAATGAGCCGGGAGACCTGCCTTTCGCAGTACAGGAACGTTACGTTCGTGCCACGAGGAACTGGCAGTACAAAACAGGAAAGCGGACATTTGCCCCACAGCGGGTGAGATGGTTTTCTTTGTGATGAAAATACTGGAAGCCCCTCGTTGAAAAACGAAAGGGCTTCTTTCTATTTACGCGGGCAACGAGCCAAAGTCCGTGCTTGCACGAGACCTTAGCGACTGCCGCGATAACTTGAGAAACTCGCGGAGCGTGTTTCTCATAGTTTGAAATGTAAAACGTCCCCGATATTGGTTGTTGCAAAGATACCAGCAAATGGGAGGAAAACAAAAATGAAAAAGAAACTTGTAGTCGCTTTAATTTCAGCAGCTATGGTAACATCTATGCTCGGCGCATGCGGAAGCAGCAACGCATCCAGCAGCAGCGCAAGCAGCACAGCAACAAGCAGCGTAAGTGCATCTTCCGCATCTGAGGAAGACACCACAGCAGCAAGCAGCAGCGTAAGCGCATCTTCTGCATCTGAAGAGGTATCCGCAGATGCAGACCAGGAGGCAGCAGATAAAGTGGCAGCTTTGATTGACGCAATTTATGTACAGGAAAGAAATGATAACACCGACGAGCAGTGCAAAGAAGCAAAAGAGGCATGGGATGCCCTGACAGACGCACAGAAAGAACTCGTAGAAGGTGAGAACGCAGATCCGGATTACTTCGGAAGAGACACAGGGGATGCTTCCAAGGATGATCCGTTAAACGGAGACGAGATCGGCGAGAATGAGCTTCTGGTTGTAAGCTTTGGTACTTCCTTCAACGACAGCCGTGCTGAGGATATCGGAGGCGTTGAGAAAGCTCTGCAGGCTGCATATCCGGACTGGTCCGTAAGACGTGCCTTCACTGCACAGATCATCATCAACCATGTACAGGCCCGCGATGACGAGAAGATCGACAACGTAGATCAGGCACTGGAAAGAGCTGTAAGCAATGGCGTGAAAAAACTGATTATTCAGCCGACTCATCTGATGCACGGCGCAGAGTACGACGAGCTGAAAGAAGCAGTAGATAGCTATAAAGATAAATTTGAGTCCGTAACCATCGCAGAGCCGCTGCTTGGCGAGGTTGGAAGTGACGCTACCGTAATCAACGAGGACAAACAGGCCGTTGCAGAAGCAATCACGGCACAGGCAGTAAAATCTGCAAATTATGACAGTCTGGATGCAGCAGCAGAGGACGGCACTGCTTTCGTATTTATGGGACATGGTACTTCCCACAATGCAAAAGTAACTTACAGCCAGATGCAGACACAGATGGATACTCTTGGATACAAAAACGTATTCATCGGAACCGTTGAGGGCGAGCCGGAAGAGACCGCCTGCGAGAATGTGATCGAGGCAGTAAAAGCAGCCGGATACAAGAAAGTAATTCTTCGTCCGCTGATGGTTGTTGCAGGTGACCACGCAAACAACGATATGGCAGGCGAGGATGAGGATTCCTGGAAGAGCCAGTTTGAGGCATCCGGTGCATTCGATGAGATCAACACTCAGATCGAAGGTCTTGGAAGAATTGATGCTGTTGAGCAGCTGTATGTACAGCACACCAAGGCAGCTATGGACGGCAACGGCGTTCAGGACGATGCTGAATAATTAGGGGTTGTATTCCGAACGTAAAATAGAGTAAAATAAGATCCGGCAGTACGGCTGAAGAGACTCAGTGTGCTGTCGGATTTTAAGTTGAGCGGATGAAAAAGATCCGCTTCAAGGTGATACAAGGAGGAATTTTATTATGAGAAAAAAATTGGCAGTTCTTTTTCTTGGAGCAGCACTGACTGTATCCATGCTCGGCGCATGCGGCGGAAAGGATGCAGCGTCATCTTCTGCATCTGCAGTATCTGCGTCTTCTGCGGCAGACGCATCTTCCGCTTCTGTACAGGATGCATCTAAGGCAGAGAGCAGTACATCCACATCAGATGTTTCAGCAGAAAGCGCATCGGCAGCGGAGACTGCAGGAGAAAGCAGCGCATCAGAGCTGGAAGACGGTACGTATACGGCAGACTTCAATACAGACAGCAATATGTTCCATGTCAATGAAGCAAAAGAAGGAAAGGGTGTCCTGACGGTAAAAGACGGAAAAATGACCATCCACGTCAGCCTGGTATCCAAAAACATTGTCAATGTCTTTGTGGGAACAAAAGAAGAAGCACAGGCAGACGGCGCAGAGCTGATCGAGCCGACCACAGATGAGGTAACGTATTCTGACGGAACCACAGATGAAGTGTACGGCTTTGATATCCCGGTAGAAAAACTGGACGAGGATTTCAATGTTGCGATCATTGGTAAAAAAGGAACCTGGTATGATCATGTAGTCAGCGTATCCAATCCGGTACCGCAGGAGTAATCCCGGAAGAAAACAAAAGATATCCACAGAAGGCGAACCATTTTGCACCGTCTGTCCACAGAAATTGTGGAAAGAGAGGGGAAAAGCGGTTCGCCTTTGTGGATATCTTTTCTTATTTTTCCGGAAACAGTTTGCGGAACAGAAAACGGATGAAGGGTCCGCAGTACATGAGCTGCCAGAAGAAGGCAACCGGGAAGTTTAAAAACGTGGTCTGGAGCCAGACAGCAACGAATTCCTTTCCGGCATTTTTAAACAGCAGCGTTGCAATAAAACTCATAATCGGACACATAATAGCAATAATCATAATGGAAATTGCCAGCGTGATTACGATCGGACGATCCTGCGGTGTTACCATGCAAAAAGCTAATTTGTGAGCCAGATGATCCACGAGGAAAAACTCGAGGATAAAAGCGGCCGGCCACATGATTATCATCTCGTGAAACGCCATCAGAAAGACCTGATTTGTCATTCCGCCGATGTTCATGGAAATGTTGTAGCAGATCATGGCATAGACCATCAGAAAGGACATCATGAGGGTAAATACAACGTTTTGAAATTTTGTTTTTGGCATCGATTGTTCTCCTTTTCTTTGCAATTTTGAAAAATGGGCGCAAAAAAGACACATGTGTTGTTCGTTAACCAAGCAATGCACTTGTGCCGTTTCCAATCTGATACCAATCTTTTCTGCAGTTTTTAATTTTGAACCGTCGATTATTATAACGTCTCTGGCGGCGTTTGGCAAGAGGAAATTGAGAAATTTTTAAAAAAGACAGATAAACAAGAAAATTCGATGCGTGCTGGAAGCACGGTTTGGCGAATGGTGCGGGGAACGGCACCGGCGGGAAAAAGAATGGATTGCGAAACGGGAGCGGGATTGCTACAATAGAACATAGTGAAAACAAAGAGAAAACGCAAAAGGAAATCAATATTATGTCAGAGATCAGAAAAATCGAAAACTTTGCGGCGCCGGAGCTCGACGTGTATGCGCGTCTTTCAGAACCGCAGTTATTGCACTATTATGAACCGCAGCCAGGCCTTTTTCTTGCGGAGAGTCCGCGTGTCATCGAGCGTGCGCTGGATGTCGGATATGAACCGGTTTCGTTCCTTGCCGGAAGCGCAGAGCTTGCCGCAAACGAAGCACTCTTTGCGCACTGCCCGGACGCGCCGGTCTATACAGCAGAGACGAAGGTGCTGGAACAGCTCACAGGCTTTGCCCTCACGCGCGGCATGCTCTGCGCGATGCACCGCCGCACGCTTCCGGCTATGGAGGAAATCTGCCGGAATGCCCGCCGCGTGGCGATTCTGGAAAATGTCGTGAACCCGACGAATGTCGGTGCGATTTTCCGTTCTGCCGCCGCGCTTGGCATCGATGCCGTGCTTCTCACATCAGGCTGCAGCAACCCGCTGTACCGCCGCGCCATCCGCGTGAGCATGGGAAATGTCTTCCAGGTCCCATGGACCGTGCTGCCAGGCGGCAGTTACTGGCCGGAGCAGGGAATTGCTGCACTGCAGGAACTTGGATTTTATACCGTTGCGATGGCATTAAAAGAAGACTCCGTTCCGATGGATGATCCGTCGTTGAAAACGCATGAAAAGCTCGCCATTCTGCTCGGAACCGAGGGTGACGGACTGGCAAGTGATACGATCGCTGAAACAGATGCAACCGTGCTGATTCCGATGACACACGGTGTGGATTCACTGAACGTCGCTGCGGCGAGCGCTGTCGCATTCTGGGAGCTGGCGGGAAGAAGATAAAGATGTTCCGTCGGTACCGGAGATTACGGAATAAAAATAGGATCAGAGATAGATTTTCGGGATGCATATTTTGATGCATCCCTTTTTGAATTTATGAATTTTGAAATTCCTTCCGATACATCTGCGGCGTACATCCCACTTTGCTTCGGAACTGCCGGTTGAAGTTGGAAAGGTTGCGGAAACCATTGTCGTACGCGATTTCGGACACACTCTGCGTCGTACTGCGCAGCGCCTCGCAGGCGGCTTTGATCCGAAACTGTGTCAGATATTCAACGGCCCCGAGTCCGAAGGTCTGCTTAAAACAGCTCATAAAATAGCTTTTGCTCAAATGCGACAGCCTGGCAAGTTCCTCTATGGTAATCGGGTCGGCGAAGTGCTCCTGGATATAGGCGAGCACAGGCCGCAGGTTTTCAGCAGCCGCAGGCATGGCGGGACGATCGGTGCAGAGTTCCGGCGATGCGGCGAGCAGATAGAAGAAGCGGAGCAGCTCACTTTTCAGCAGAAGATCGGAGACAGCAGAGTTTTCAAGGATGCAGCGGAAAATCTGCTGGACGGATGCAGAAAGTGCAGCATAACTGGAATGTTCGGGTGAAATCGGTGCCTGGATGCGGCGCCGGGCGGAGAAAAACGGCTGCAGAATTTCCGTGTAGCTGCGGTCGTCATACCCGCCGATCAGCATATTCTTGTGGAAAACAATCGTATCATAAAACATCGACTCCTGCTCGGCGGGCAGAATGGCATGTACGAGGTTCGGCTGAATCAGAAAAATATCACCGGCATGCGCCGTAAGCAGACGGTCCTCATACTGAAAATACCCCGTTCCGCGTTTGATATAATTCAGCTCCATCTCCCCGTGCCAGTGCAGCGGTACGCCGGGAAAATAGTCGGGCATCCGGCAGTCATAATAACTGTAGGGAACCTGCATGGAGCCGTGCTGGCGTTTTTCTTTCGCAGCAGAAAGCATCATAAAATCCTCCTCCAAAAAGCATGTCCGTAAAATGCCGGAAATGGCAGAGCGCGGCATGCATAAAATCATAGAATAGTATTAGAATGAAATAGGAAATTACTGGTATTTCAGCGGATACAGTAGTAATATATCATATAGAAACACTTGCTGCAACGACGAAAATACAGCAGAAATAAGAGCGAAAGAGGGAAAGAAAAAATGTCAAAATGGTTAGATAACGCAGTATTTTATGAGATTTACCCGCAGTCCTTCAACGACACCAACGCCGACGGAATCGGAGATTTCCAGGGTATCATTGAAAAATTAGACTACATCAAGGAACTGGGCTGCAACGCTATCTGGATCAACCCGTGCTTCCTGTCCCCATTCGGTGATGCAGGATACGATGTCGCAGATTACTGCCGCGTTGCACCGCGCTACGGAACGAATGAGGATCTGAAGAGAGTTTTCGAAGAGGCACACAAACGTGACATGCACGTTCTGCTCGACCTGGTTCCGGGCCATACATCTGTTGAGCATCCATGGTTCAAAGAATCCATGAAAGCAGACCGCAATGAATTTACAGACCGCTACGTATGGACCAATAACGTATGGGAAGCACCGGAAGGAATGGGAAGCCTGCGCGGCATTTCCGAGCGTGACGGCGCCTGCGCCATCAACTTCTTCTCCAACCAGCCGGCCCTGAACTACGGCTTTTATCAGCCGGATCCGGAAAAACCGTGGCAGCAGTCCTTTGATGATGAGGGACCGCAGGCAACGCTGGCAGCGATGGAAGATGTCATGAGATTCTGGCTGAACATGGGCTGCGACGGCTTCCGTGTCGATATGGCGGGCTCCCTGGTAAAGAACGATCAGGAAGGCAAAGGAACCATCCGCCTGTGGCAGCAGGTACGGAAATTCCTCGACGCAGAGTTCCCGGATGCAGCCATGGTATCCGAGTGGGGCGAGCCGGACAAATCCTTACAGGGCGGCTTCCACATGGACTTCCTGCTTCACTTTGGACCGTCCCATTACAACGATCTGTTCCGCTGCGATGAGCCATTCTTCTCCAAACGCGGAAAAGGAGATATCTCTGAGTTTGTAGAGACCTACAAAACCAACTACAATAAGACCGCACAGAAAGGCCTGATCTGCATCCCGTCCGGAAACCATGATATGGACCGTCTGGCACGCCGTCTGCAGGGGGATGAGCTGAAAATTGCTTTCGCTTTCCTTCTTTCCATGCCAGGTGCGCCGTTCATCTACTACGGTGATGAAATCGGTATGCGCTACGTCGAAGGCCTGAAATCCGTTGAGGGCGGATACAACCGCACCGGTTCCCGTTCTCCGATGCAGTGGGATGACAGCACCAACGCAGGATTCTCCAGCGCACCGGCCAGTGACCTCTACATCACCATGGACCCGGGCAAGGACCGTCCGACCGCCAAAGCACAGATGGCCGATCCGGATTCCCTGTACCACGAAGTTAAAAAACTCATCCAGATCCGCCAGAGCAGCAAAGCACTCTTAAGCCGCGGAACCATCGAGTTCGTTTATGCAGAGAAAAACCAGTATCCGCTGGCATACGTCCGTGAGGCTGAGGGTGAAAAAGTCCTCGTTATCATCAACCCATCCGACAAAGAGCAGTCCTTCCCATACAGTGCAGAGCTGAAGGATGCCCTCTACACGATCGGAGGAAAAGCAGAATCCAAAGACGGAACCATCACCATCCCGGCACAGTCCGCAGGATTCTATCATATCTGATCGAAAATAAAAATGACAGGGAGATCCAATCGAATTTTTTCGGAGGATCTCCCTGTTTTTAAATATGATACACTCTCAGCTCATGCAATGCCCTGGTCGCTGCAATATACTGCGCCTGCATCATTATCTCCCGTTTCTCGTCCTTCGGGAAAATAGAGAACACCTGATCAAACTCCAGCCCTTTCGCCAGATAAAATGTGGTAACCGTCAGTCCTTTCTTAAAACTGGAGCTGTCACGGTTCAGCCAAGAAAGCCGCTTTTCACAGTCAAAATCTTTTTCTGCCAGAATCTCCCGCAAAATCAAATAAGCCCGTTCCGCCGTCTTCTCATCCGGTACAATCACCGCCGCCGTCTCATACGTTTTCTCATCTGGAAACAGCGTATCCACTGCCTCCCGCAGAGCCGCCTCAAGATCCGTGACATCCCGTTCCAACACCGGCATTCCGTGCCGTTCAAACAGCTCCAGATCCGTCACGCCAATGAGATTTGCCGCATACGACGCAATTTCCACCGTATTCCGATAACTCTTCCGCATCTCAATCCGCCGCAGATCCTTCCCGAAAATCCCCGGTAAAAACTGCAGTACATCCTGCTGCTGATCCGCCATCGTCTGCGCCCGGTCGCCGAGAATCGTCATCTTACAGGAAAACATCCGCCGGATAATCAGATACTGGAGCCGCGAATAATCCTGCATTTCATCAATCACCAGATGCTTAATATTCGACCGCTCCGCCTGCCGCGACAGGCGGTACTTCAGATACAGAACCGGATACACATCCTCATACCGCAGTTTCCGCTTCTCCAACGGCCGCCGCGGCAGCGTCTGATATCCCTCTTTCTTCAGAAAACGATTGTAGAGAACATAAAAATCCATCGTCTCATACATCTTCTGGAATTTTTCGATGAGCGGAATCCGCTCCTCCTCCGGCAGATCCCGGTTCAGCAGCGTCTCGATCTCGTCAATAAACGTCTCCGCCACCGCATCCATCCGCGAGAGCAGCGGAATATCCGCAAACTTGTCATAAAACAGCGTAATAATCTCCGATTCTGACTTCACAAACGACTTATACGAAACGTCTGAGAAATTCATCAGCTCGTCCTCAAGCTCCAGCGCAAATCCCTCCATCTGGTCCACAAACGCCTGCGACTGTTTTAAAGCAAACCGTTCTGCGGCTTTTGGATCCCGCATCTCCCGCTCAATCTGATCACAGCGGTCCTCACAGTCCGCCGCCGTGTCCTGTAATTTGCGGTAAGCAAAGAGATCAAAACTCATTTCCTGAATATTCTCCTCACCGAGCTCCGGCAGAATATGTGAAATATAATCCGAAAATACCCCGTTCGGCGATAAAATCAGAATATTCGAAGACTTCAGATTCTGTCTGTCATGATACAAAAGGTAGGCAATCCGATGCAGCGCCACCGATGTCTTGCCGCTTCCCGCCGCTCCCTGAATTACCAGAATCCGGTCCTTCGTATTGCGGATGATCGCATTCTGTTCCTTCTGAATTGTGCGGATAATATTCTTCAGCTGTACCTCGCCGTTGCTGCCAAGCTCCGCCTTTAAAATATCATCATCAATTTTCACATCACTCTCAAATCCGTAAATCATCTTTCCATCCCGGATCTTATACTGCCACTTGGAACAGATTTCCCCTGTCATCTCGCCGCCCGGCGCCAGATAGGAAGCCGGCCCGCGGTCAAAATCGTAGAAAAGACCGCTGACCGGGCTTCTCCAGTCGTAAATCAGCGGCAGCTCGCCCGGCCGCTCCGCAAAATTGCCGATGCCGATATAGAAAATTTCCGGCTCATCATCCCCGTCATAGCAGAAATCCACACGCCCGAAGAACGGAGAATCCAGCATTTTCCGGAAGCGGCTCCGCAGAAGAAGCTGCTCCTGATTCGCATTCACCTGATGCAGCAGCGCCTGCTGATTGTCGTAATCCTCATATCCGTACTGGTCCATCTCGGTATAGTTCTGCCAGTAATAATCGTGCATATTTTCAATCTCTTTCTGTCCGTCCAGCAGAGACTGGCTGATCTCGGCAAGACGCGCCTGCAGCTTTTCCAGCACAAAAGAAAGATATTCCTGTCCGTTTTTCTGGTCTGTCATAAAAGGAAACCTCCTCTTAAAAATATAATGTCGAGTGCCGGAAAACCCGGCTGATCTTATCAGTATAGCAGACAGGCACGTTTCCTGCAATTCAAACATAAAATAAAGAAAAATCCCCTTTGAGGTGCCGCTTTTCTTGGAACCCTTTTTAAAACCACTGTCTGCACAGGAAGAAAAAAGCTGTCTGGATGCGTATCAGAGGGGCGATACAAAAGCCAGAGACATTCTGGTCGAGCGGAATCTGCGCCTGGTCGCGCACGTTGTGAAAAAGTATCAGGGCCTGCCCGATGATCTCGACGATCTGATTTCCATTGGAACGATCGGCCTCATCAAGGCGGTGATGACATATGATTCGAAAAAAGGAAACCGGCTGGCCGCATACGCCGCCCGCTGTATTGATAATGAGCTGCTGATGTATCTTCGGAGCAAAAAGAAAACGGCACGGGAGATTTCCCTCTACGAGCCGATCGGAACCGACAAGGAGGGAAATGAGATCCATCTGCTCGACATCGTGGAGGGCGGCGGGGAGGATATCGCGGAACAGTACAACCGGAAAGAGGACGCGGTGCGGCTGTACTGTTATCTGGATTCGGAATTAAAAGAGCAGGAAAAACAGGTGCTTCTTCTCCGGTACGGCCTTGGCGGAAAAGCAGAATACACACAGAAACAGGTCGCTGCCCGGCTCGGCATCAGCCGTTCGTACGTGTCGCGGATCGAGAAGAATGCAATTGAAAAGTTGCGGTTACGGTTTGCCGCTTCGTAAATGCTTGACATTTCAAACGGACTGCTTCTATAATAAAGGGTAAGGAAATCAGGTGCAGAAAAGGTTTCCTTATCCTTACTTTTTCGAACAAAAATCAAAGATAATATCTTCCCGGTGTTCTTGCCGGACATTTTCCCAAAATGAAAAATAAATAGGAACTATACGACCTGCTACTGAAAGAAAAGGAGGTTTTCTTTGTATTGCAGTGTATTATCAGCCACCGTCTCGGGCATGGAGATGATTCCGGTGCAGGTGGAGGCGGATGTCAGTGACGGCATGCCGCAGTTTACGATGGTCGGCTACGTGAGTGCCCAGGTAAAGGAGGCGCAGGACCGCGTGCGGACAGCCCTCAAAAACATGGGAATTTCCCTGCCGCCGAAACGAATTACGATTAATTTATCCCCGGCGGACGTCCGAAAAGAAGGATCGCGTTTCGATCTTCCGATTGCAGCGGGCGTTCTGATGACGCTCGGCCGGATTCCGCCCGGGTCACTCCGGAAAACGATGGTGCTCGGCGAACTCGGCCTTGACGGCCATGTGCAGGAGATCAGCGGTGTATTTCCGGCAGCGGCGAAGGCGCGGGAGCTTGGATGCACAACGCTTCTTGTTCCGGCCGGAAATGCCGCGGAAGGGGGTCTGGTCGGCGGGCTTCACGTCGTTGGAATCCAGAATTTACAGGAGCTTTTGAACTACTGCTGTGAAGGGAAAATGCCGTCGCTTCCGTCTATAGAAAATCAAAAGAAGGAGGACGGAAAAGAGCCGGACTTTTCCGAAGTGCAGGGCCAGACGGCGGCGCGGCGGGCGGCGCTCATCGCTGCGGCCGGATTTCACAATCTGCTGATGCTGGGGCCGCCGGGCAGCGGAAAATCCATGATTGCAAGGCGGATTCCGACGATCATGCCTCCGATGTCTGAGGAGGAGCAGATGGAAGTAACGCGGATCTACAGCATCGCCGGAATGCTTGCCAAAGGAGAGGGTGTCCGCCGGGAGCGGCCCTTCCGTGCTCCGCATCACACGATGTCGCCGCAGGCTCTTGCAGGCGGCGGAAAACAGCCGTCCCCGGGCGAAATTACGCTGGCACACCGCGGTGTTCTCTTCCTTGATGAACTCCCGGAGATGACGCGCACAACCATTGAGATCCTGCGCCAGCCGCTCGAGGAGCACCGGATTGTGATTTCACGTGTCAGCGGAAACTATGTGTTCCCGGCGTCATTTCTGATGGTGGCGGCAATGAACCCCTGCCCCTGCGGCTTTTACCCCGACTTATCGCGCTGTACCTGCGCACCCGGCGACATCAGCCGGTATCTCTCGAGAGTCAGCCAGCCGTTCCTCGACCGCATGGATCTCTGCGTGCAGGTGGAAGCACTTTCCTACGAGGATCTGCACGGCGAGGAGCGGTGCGAATCCTCGGCCAGGATGCGGGAAAAAGCGACGGCAGCGGCGCAAATTCAGGCGGCGCGCTACCGGCAGGAGTCGATTCATTTCAATAGCGAACTGAAAGCAGGCCAGATCGAGAAATACTGTATCCTGGAAAAGGCAGCGGAAGAGCTTTTAGAGGATGCCTTCCGCCGCCTGCGCCTCAGCGCGCGTTCCTACCACGGGATTATCCGCACCGCGCGGACAATTGCGGATCTGGACGGGGCGGTCAAAATCGGCGTGCCGCATATCAGCGAGGCGATCTGCTTTCGGAGCGCCGACAAAAGTATATGGAGGATCTGACGTATGGCGATGGAAATCTTTACAGTCGGCCGCGGGCAGGAGGGCTATCCGGAGCGGCTTATGCCGTTCGCGGACATGCCGTCCCGCCTTTTCGTGCGGGGCGCGCTGCCGGCGGATGAGCAGAAAACAGCGGCGATTGTGGGCGCGCGGATATGTACGGCGTACGGAAAGAGCCAGGCGGCCTTTTTCGCGCAGGTGCTGGCGGCAAACGGCGTGGCGGTGATCAGCGGACTGGCGTGCGGAATCGACGCGGCGGCGCACGAGGGGGCACTGCGCGGAAAGGGAAAGACGTTTGCCGTGCTTGGCTGCGGTGTGGATATCTGCTATCCGAAACAGAATTACCCGCTGATGCGACGGATGCTGGAAAACGGAGGCGGTGTCTTAAGCGAGTTTCCACCGGGCGCAGAGCCGCTTCCGTGGCATTTCCCGATCCGCAACCGCGTGATCAGTGCGCTGGCAGATGTCGTTCTGGTAATTGAGGCAAAAGAGAAGAGCGGCTCGCTCATTACGGCGGACTACGCGCTGGAGCAGGGAAAAACGGTATTTGCCCTGCCCGGACGGACAACGGATGCGACAAGCCGCGGCTGCAACCGCCTGATCGCGCAGGGAGCGGAAATTGCGATTTCACCCGAAACGATTCTCGAGGAGCTGGGCGTGAAAAAGGCCGGGACAAAAAGAGCCGCACCGCGTCCGCGCTATGGAAAAGAGGCGGAAATGGTTCTGAAAACACTCGCGGGAGAACCGCAGAATCTTGCACAGCTTGCCGGCAGCACCGGAATCCCGCTGCAGGAGCTGACCGGCATTCTGCTGGCACTCGAAATTGACGGCGTTATTGCGGAAAATCCGCCGGGCGTGTACATGGCGTTATTGTAAAAGGGACGAGGAAAAGAAAGGTTTTGTGATATTCCGCCCGGTGCACAATTATAATAGAAGAAAAAGAAAAAAGGGGGCTCTTCTGCGCCGCGTGCATGTCTGAAAAAGGAAAAAGAAAAGAAAAAAATCAGGAAAAATCGTTAAAAAATAGAAAAAATCCTGTTATTTTGTCGGGAAACATCGAAAAATGGTACATTTTAAAAATGGAAAACACTTGCAAGAAAAAACTTTTTGGTGTATAGTCAGTGGAAGTTACGACTAATTTAGGAATTATTCTGGAATTTGTAATGATGCAGAACTATGCGATATGAAAAACGCAATATAGATCTGGACAGTTATAAAAATATGTATTCAGGAGGCATCAGAGGTGGCAAAATATCTTGTAATAGTGGAATCACCGGCAAAAGTCAAGACGGTGAAAAAGTATCTCGGGGCAAATTACGAAGTTGCAGCATCTATGGGCCATGTGCGCGATCTGCCGAAAAGCCGGCTTGGAATTGATGTAGAACATGACTTTGAACCAAAATATATCACCATCCGCGGAAAAGGAGAGCTTCTGGCATCTCTTCGAAAAGCCGCAAAAAAAGCAGATAAAGTTTATCTCGCAACTGACCCTGACCGCGAGGGAGAGGCAATTTCCTGGCATCTGTCGATTGCGCTGAATCTCGATGAGAACAAGATGCGCCGCATCACCTTCAACGAGATCACAAAATCAGCAGTCAAAGCGTCGATCAAACAGGCACGCGACATCGATATGAACCTGGTGGACGAGCAGCAGGCGCGCCGCTGCCTCGACCGTATGGTAGGTTATGAAATCAGCCCATTGTTATGGAAGAAAATCAAACGCGGACTTTCCGCCGGCCGTGTGCAGTCCGTTGCACTGCGCATCATCGGCGACCGCGAGGATGAGATCAATGCGTTCATTCCGAAAGAATACTGGACACTGGAAGCAGATCTGAAAATTCCGGGCGAGAAGAAACCGCTCGTCGCAAAATTCCACGGAAAAGGCAGTGAAAAGATGGCGATCGAGACGAAAGAGCAGCTCGATGAAATCTTAAAGGGACTGGAAAATGAGACCTTTACCGTATCCGAAGTGAAAAAAGGAGAGCGTTCCAAGAAAGCGCCGCTTCCGTTCACCACGAGTACCCTGCAGCAGGAAGCATCGAAGGTGCTGAACTTCTCCACGCAGAAGACGATGCGTCTGGCGCAGCAGCTCTACGAGGGCGTGGAAGTAAAGGGAAAGGGAACGATCGCTCTGATTTCCTATCTGCGTACCGATTCTACACGAATCAGCGAGGAGGCCGATGCGGCAGCACGTTCCTTTATCCAGGAGCAGTACGGCACAAAATATACCGCAAGCGGGGACACGACGGAGAATAAAAACAGCAAGGCACAGGATGCGCACGAGGCCATCCGTCCGACCGATGTGACGAATACACCGGTAATGGTAAAAGAATCCCTGCCAAGAGATCTGTTCCGCCTGTATCAGCTGATCTGGAAACGCTTTGTGGCAAGCCGCATGCAGCCGGCCGTCTATGAGACAATTTCCGCACGGATCAATGCAGGAGAGTATCTCTTTACAGCAGCTTCCTCCCGTCTGGCATTTGATGGTTTCATGTCCGTTTACACCGATCCGGATGAGGAAAAGAAAGAGAAAAACGCCGCTGTCCGGAGCCTGGAGGCAGGAACGGAGCTGGCACTGGAAAAGATGGATCCGCAGCAGCACTTCACACAGCCGCCGGCACACTACACCGAGGCATCCCTTGTCAAAATGCTTGAGGAACTCGGCATCGGCCGTCCAAGTACGTATGCGCCGACCATCACAACGATCATCAACCGCCGTTACGTGGCAAAGGAGAACAAGAACCTTTACATGACAGAGCTCGGCGAGGTGGTCAACAACATGATGAAAGAGGCATTCCCGAGCATCGTGGATGTCAACTTTACGGCAACGATGGAAGCTCTGCTCGACAGGGTTGGAGATGGCAGTGTTCCGTGGAAGACAGTAGTCGAGAACTTCTGGCCGGATCTCTATGAGGCGGTCACAGAGGCAGAAAAGAACCTCGAAGAAGTTAAGGTAGAGGATGAGGTGACAGATGTCATCTGCGAGAACTGCGGCCGCAACATGGTGGTCAAATACGGCCCGCACGGAAAATTCCTCGCCTGCCCGGGATTCCCGGACTGCAAGAACACGAAGCCGTATCTGGAAAAGATCGGTGTTCCGTGTCCGAAGTGCGGAAAAGAAGTGATCCTGCGCAAGACGAAAAAAGGACGGAAATATTATGGATGCGAAAACAATCCGGAATGCGATTTCATGTCCTGGCAGAAACCGTCTGCCAAGAAATGCCCGCAGTGCGGCGGCTATATGCTGGAAAAAGGCAATAAGCTGGTCTGCGCGGACGAGCAGTGCGGCTATGTAGAAGCACGCGAAAAGAAAGACGAAGACTGAGAATGACAAAGCGGTCTGTACTGGTGAAAAACTGGTGCAGGCCGTTTTTTTTGCTTATCGAGGCGGAAAAACAGGAAGATCCGAAAAAATTTAGCATGAATTTTTATAAAATTTATAGTTTTCTGAAAAATATATTGATTTCCGGAAAACTACATGATAGAATGAGCTTAGTTTTAAGGGTTGTCTGAAAAAGGCATCAGTGTGCATTTTTTTCGGCGGATACGCCAAAAAAATGCAGAAAATAAAGAAAGGAGAAGAACATGAGCGTACAACTGCTGGATAAAACCAGAAAAATCAACAAACTGCTTCATAACAATCACTCCACGAAGGTCGTGTTCAACGATATCTGTGAAGTCCTGATGGAAACGTTAAGTTCCAATATCCTGGTGATCAGTAAAAAAGGAAAAGTGCTGGGCATCAGCCTTTGCCCGGGCGTGGAAGAAATTACGGAGCTGATCGAGGATAAGGTGGGCGGTTATGTCGATGCCGCATTAAACGAGCGTCTCCTCGGAGTACTCTCCACAAAAGAGAACGTCAATTTACAGACCCTCGGCTTTGAGCGGCCTGGTGTAGAGCGCTACACCGCAATTATCTGCCCGATCGAGATCGCCGGAGAACGCCTTGGTACCGTATTTATGTACCGCTGCACCCCGCAGTACGATATCGACGATATCATCGTCAGTGAGTACGGCACAACCGTTGTCGGACTGGAAATGATGCGTTCCGTCAACGAGGAAAATGTGGAGGAAAACCGCAAGGTTCAGGTGGTTAAATCCGCATTCAACACGTTGTCCTTCTCCGAACTGGAAGCCATCATCCATATCTTTGATGAACTGAACGGGGATGAGGGCATTCTGGTTGCAAGCAAAATTGCAGACCGCGTCGGCATCACAAGATCCGTCATCGTAAATGCCCTCCGCAAATTCGAGAGCGCAGGCGTCATCGAGTCCCGTTCCAGCGGTATGAAGGGAACGTATATCAAGGTATTAAATGATTATATCTTTGATGAACTCGACGAGATCAAAGCAAGAAAGAACCTGAAAGGAAAGGGCGATGCCCATCCGGACGAGGCGAAAAAATAAAAAAGTGGAATGTAGAAAAGAATCGGAGCCGTTTAAGAATGGCGCCGTTTCTTTTTGTGCAAAAAAGCATTCGGGGAGCGGAAAAAAATGGTATCATTCCCGTTTTTAGGAATAAACTATAATTAGATTCTAAAGAGAGTATAAAATATGAAAAAGTTGCCAAAATAAGAAAAAACGAGAAAATAAGAGAAATTAAGAGTTATCACGAGAGAAAAAAAGAGAATTACAAAATTCATGCATTTGCGAAATGAGGTGGAAAACACTATAGTAAGAACCATCAAGTAGCACTCGAATGAACTGAGTGCTAATAAATAAAACTGAATGAAATCTTGAAGGAGGAAACATAAATGAAGTTAGTACCTTTAGGTGACAGAGTTGTATTAAAAGAGTTAAAAGCAGAGGAAACCACAAAATCCGGTATCGTACTTCCGGGACAGGCACAGGAGAAACCGCAGCAGGCTGAGGTTATCGCAGTAGGACCTGGAAAAGTAGAAGACGGCAAAGAAGTAAAAATGGAAGTTGCAGTCGGAGATCAGGTAATCTATTCCAAATATGCAGGAACCAACGTCAAACTGGAAGACGAAGAGTACATCATCGTAAAACAGGATGACATTCTGGCAGTTGTAAAATAAAGAATAATCAAGTAAAAATCAGGAGGCATGACAATCATGGCAAAAGAGATTAAATATGGAGCAGAGGCAAGAAACGCTCTTCAGAATGGTGTAAACCAGCTTGCAGATACCGTACGTGTAACCCTTGGACCGAAAGGAAGAAACGTTGTTCTGGACAAACAGTACGGCGCTCCGCTCATCACAAACGATGGTGTTACGATTGCAAAAGAGATCGAGCTGGCAGACGGCTTTGAAAACATGGGCGCACAGCTCATCAAAGAAGTTGCTGCAAAGACCAACGACGTAGCAGGTGATGGTACCACAACCGCAACCGTTCTGGCACAGGCTATGGTAAACGAAGGAATGAAAAACCTGGCAGCAGGTGCGAACCCGATCGTTCTTCGTAAGGGAATGAAGAAAGCAACCGATAAAGCTGTTCAGATCCTTGCAGAGATGAGCCAGCCGGTAGCAGGCAAAGAGCAGATTGCAAAAGTTGCAGCTGTTTCTTCCGGAAGCGAAGAAGTAGGCCAGATGGTAGCTGACGCTATGGAAAAAGTTTCCAAAGACGGCGTTATCACCATCGAGGAGTCTAAGACCATGCAGAACGAGCTGGAGCTGGTAGAAGGTATGCAGTTCGACCGTGGATATATCTCCGCTTACATGTGCACCGATATGGAGAAAATGGAAGCCGTTCTCGACAATCCATATATCCTGATTACCGATAAGAAACTGTCCAACATTCAGGAAGTTCTTCCGCTGCTGGAGCAGATCGTACAGAGCGGCGCAAGACTGCTGATCATCGCTGAGGATGTAGAGGGCGAGGCTCTCCAGACACTCGTGATCAACAAACTGCGCGGAACCTTCAACGTAGTAGCTGTCAAAGCACCGGGATACGGCGACAGAAGAAAAGCAATGCTCGAGGATATCGCAATCCTGACCGGCGGCCAGGTGATCTCCGAGGAAGTTGGTCTGGAATTAAAAGACGCTACTCTGGAAATGCTCGGACGTGCAAAATCTGTTAAAGTTCAGAAAGAGAACACCGTTATCGTTGACGGTGCCGGCGCAAAAGATGCCATCGCAGCAAGAATCGGCCAGATCAGATCCCAGATCGAGGAGACCACTTCTGAGTTCGATAAAGAGAAACTGCAGGAGAGACTGGCAAAAATGGCAGGCGGCGTAGCTGTTATCCGTGTAGGTGCAGCAACCGAGACCGAGATGAAAGAAGAAAAACTCCGTATGGAGGATGCTTTAAATGCAACGAGAGCAGCCGTAGAAGAGGGTATCATCGCAGGCGGCGGTTCTGCATACATCCATGTAACAACACAGCTTGCAGAGCTGATTGACAGCTTGGACGGCGACGAGAAGATCGGTGCAAGAATCGTACAGAAAGCACTTGAGGCTCCTCTGTTCCACATCGTAACAAACGCAGGTCTGGAAGGCGCTGTTGTTATCAACAAAGTAAAAGAGTCCAAAGTAGGTGTTGGATTTGATGCATACAACGAAGAGTATGTAGACATGATCCAGGCTGGTATCCTTGATCCGGTTAAGGTTACCAGAAGCGCACTGCAGAACGCTACCAGCGTTTCCGCAACCCTGCTGACCACCGAGTCCGTAGTTTCCACCATCAAAGAGCCGGCTCCGGCTATGCCGGCAGGCGCAGACGGCGGAATGGGAATGATGTAATTCCAGGGACGTAAAAAGTCTGGTGAAATAGAATAAAAAGAACCGGCTGGCAAAGACCGTAGCGGGAGATGCTTCTTCCGAAGTCCTGTCTTTGCCGGCCGGTTCTTTTTTCTTTGCATGGCTCAAAAGTGTAAAAAGTTCAGAAAGTTTTCATTCTTTTGCTGGGCGGCGTATATGGACGCTTCCGGCCTTTTATGCTATACTGGACGTTAGGATGTTGGGGGAAATACAACAAAGGAGAAGAAATACACATGGCAAGTCGTTATGAATCCGACATGACAAGGAAGGAGAAGATGCAGCTTGAAAAAGAAAAGCTGTCGAAAATGAATTTCAAAGAAAAAATGGCCTACATCTGGGAATATTATAAGGCTGTTATTTTCGGCATCATCGCTGTCATCTTCATCATCGGCACGATTGTGAATATCCATGAAAACGCGAAGTATTACGATCTCGTGAGCATTGCTGTAGTGGATTACGCAGGACTGCAGGATGTAAGTCCGATCGAGGAGGACATAAAAGAAGCACTCGGAACAGGAGACAAGTACGAAAAGGTAAGCATCGATACGAGCTACAGTTTCGGTGAAGACCTCTCTGGCGCAGATTACAACACGCTGATGAAATTTACAGCCGTAATCGCCGCGCAGAGCATGGATGTGCTGATCTGTTCGCAGGCCGTGTACGACAACTATAGCAGGGACGACTATTTCCTGGATCTGTCCACGCTGTTTGACGAGGCGACATGCGAAAAATACGGCATCCAGGCGGGAGATACCTGCCTCGATATTTCCAAGCTGAAGAAATACCAGGATATGGGCCTTACGTACTATGAGCCGTGCTATCTGACCGTCGTAGTCAACGCGAAGAACACGGACAATGCAGCAAAACTGATCGAATATCTTGAGGAGGATGGAGTAAATGAGTGATCTGTACACAGAAGTGCTGGTGAAAAAACAGCAGACAGGAAAAGACAAGGCGATCAAAGGAGTTCTGATCTTCTTTACCGTTCTTTTTGCAGCCGCAGGAATTATGATGAATCCGCTGATTCTGCTTCTTGCGCTGGTACTTGGAATCGTAGACTATATTTTTATCCCGAAGCTTTCGGTAGAGTTTGAGTATCTGTACGTCAACGGCGAGCTCGACATCGACCGTATCTATTCGCAGTCAAGAAGAAAAAGAGCCGCAAGCTATGAGCTTTCCAACATGGAAATCCTGGCTCCGTACCAGTCCCATCAGCTCGATTCCTACAAAAACAATCAGAGCATCAAACGTTACAACTATTCCTCCGGAATCGAAGGACAGGGTCACAAACCGTATGCATTTGTTATTTCAAAAGACAACACAATGCAGATGGTCATCTTCGAGCCGGATGAGGTGATGTTAAAGGATATCCGCAACCGCGCACCAAGAAAAGTATTTATGGATTGACAGCGTTTTCGTTTTTTGTTAAACTAGGTGATAAATCAAAAAAACTTAAGAAGAAAGGAAGAAATGAAAATGGGTACAATTATTGGTGATGGTATTACCTTCGATGATGTGCTTCTGGTTCCGCAGTATTCTGAAGTAACCCCAAACATGGTAGATCTGACTACGCATCTGACCAAGAAGATCAAGCTGAACATCCCGATGATGAGTGCCGGCATGGATACGGTTACTGAACATCGTATGGCAATTGCCATGGCACGTCAGGGAGGAATCGGAATTATTCACAAGAATATGTCGATTGAGCAGCAGGCAGAAGAAGTAGATAAAGTAAAACGTTCTGAGAACGGTGTTATCACCGATCCGTTTTATCTGTCTCCGGAGCACACCCTGGAAGATGCCAATAATCTGATGGCAAAATTCCGTATTTCCGGTGTCCCGATTACCGAGAACGGAAAACTGGTTGGTATTATTACAAACCGTGATCTGAAGTTTGAAACTGATTTCACCAAGAAAATCAAAGAGTCCATGACCAGCGAAAACTTGATTACTGCAAAAGTAGGCGTTACGCTGGATGAGGCGAAAGCAATCCTTGCAAAATCCAGAAAAGAGAAACTTCCGATTGTCGATGATGATTTCAACCTCAAAGGTCTGATTACGATCAAAGATATCGAGAAAACCATCAAGTACCCATTGTCCGCAAAGGATGAGCAGGGACGTCTGCTCTGCGGTGCCGCAGTCGGCATCACAGCAAACGTACTCGAGCGTGTGGATGCGCTGGTAAAAGCGCATGTTGACGTGATTGTCATCGACTCTGCTCACGGACATTCCGCAAACATCTTCAAAACACTTCGTCTTATCAAAGAGCATTATCCGGATCTGCAGGTAATCGCCGGAAACGTGGCAACCGCAGAGGCAACAAGAGACCTGATCGCAGCCGGAGCAGACGCTGTTAAAGTCGGTATCGGACCTGGTTCTATCTGTACGACCCGTGTCGTTGCAGGTATCGGTGTACCGCAGATCACAGCCGTTATGGACTGCTATGCGGAAGCAAAGAAGACCGGAACTCCGATCATCGCCGATGGAGGTATCAAGTACTCCGGAGATATGACAAAAGCAATCGCAGCCGGTGCCAATGTCTGCATGATGGGAAGCATCTTCGCAGGATGCGATGAGAGCCCGGGAGATTTCGAACTGTTCCAGGGAAGAAAATATAAAGTATACCGTGGAATGGGATCCATCGCAGCCATGGAGAACGGAAGCAAAGACCGTTACTTCCAGACCGGCGCCAAGAAACTGGTTCCGGAAGGAGTGGAAGGCCGTGTGGCATACAAGGGTCTTGTAGAGGATACCGTATTCCAGCTGATCGGCGGACTTCGTTCCGGCATGGGCTACTGTGGAGCAAAAGATGTTGAGACCTTAAAGGAGACCGGAAAATTCGTGAAGATTTCTGCAGCATCCTTAAAAGAGTCCCATCCGCATGATATCCACATCACCAAAGAGGCTCCGAACTACAGCGTAGACGATAAATAAGAATAAAAAGTTGCAAAGGCAGGAGAGGAAAGGGCAGAAGCTTTTCAACTTCTGCCTTTTATCATGAGGGGCGCTTATTTGCGGCGGGGAGAGAACATATGGCACAGAAGAGACGGGGAAAAATGACAAGAAAACAGAGGCAGCGCCAGCTTCACCGCAGAATGTTTCTGACGGGAGTTCTGGTGGTGCTGATCTGCGTCGGCATTTACAGCGGCATCCGCCGTGTGGCAAAAACGGCAAGTGATATCACGGCCGTTGACTATTCCGGTTCTGATTATGAGGACAACGATATCACCGACTGGACCGGCGCTCCGCCGATTGATGTGGAGTTTCTGACGCCGAACAGCTGGTCCAGACCGCAGACGAGGCTGAAAAAGGTGGACGGTATCGTTATTCACTACACCGCAAACCCGGGAAGCACGGCGATGCAGAACCGTGATTACTTTGAAAACCTGTCTGAGACGCAGGAGGCGCAGGCCAGCAGCCATTTTGTCGTCGGCATCGAGGGAGAAGTCGTTCAGTGTATCCCGACGAGTGAATGGTCGTATGCATCGAACCAGCGTAATTTCGATACGATCTCGATTGAATGCTGCCACCCGGATGACAGCGGTGAATTTACCGATGAGACATACAATTCTGTGGTCCAGCTCGCCGGTTTCTTATGCAAGCGGTTCAATCTGACTTCGGACGATGTGATCCGTCACTATGATGTAACCGAAAAGCTCTGCCCTCTGTACTACGTGGAGCATGAGGATGCCTGGATTCAGATGAAGGCAGATATTCAGGCGTATGCGGATTCACTTTCCTAAGAGCTGTTTTTAAGAAAAATGAAAAAATCCCCGTTGGGAAAATCAGTTTCAGGAGAAATGATTTTTCCAACGGGGATTTTTCTGTTATCCAATATTTTTAGTAATAGTAACGCCGTCTGCGCCGCTTTCTTTTTTTCGTATTTCCGCCGAGTGCAATCCAGCAGAACAGCCGTACAAACGTGATGCCGAAGAGAACGCCGATGCTGTCGATGCCGACGTCCTTTACCGACGGGCCGCGGTTGGCGACCATCGTCTGGTGGAACTCATCGCTCGCGGCAAAGGCGACACAGAGGATGCCGGCAAGAAACGTAAGCGCGAAGCCGCGCAGGCCGTAGACGTAGAGCGGAAGCGAAACACAGATTGCAAGCAGACAGTACTCTGTCATATGAGCCAGCTTCCGCACCGGGTACTGATACTCGTCAGCCAGTTCCTGGATCTTCTCATCATCCCATCCGCGGTCCATGACGTGGTCGATCGTGATGAAAATGCCGCGCGCCACTTTTTCACTGAGCTGTGAGGATTCCGTTCCGTTCTGGGAAGAGAAGGAGAAAATCATCGACATCATCAGAATCGCCGGGATGAAGGAAAACGGTTTTAACAGTGCAATTACAATTCGATTCATAAAATACCTCCAGTAAAACAAAGCAGGTCAGATCGGAAACTTTTTATGCGGTATGCTCGCGGATTCTGGCAATCGCAGAAAAGATCAGGAATGCCAGCAGGTTCACGATTACGACCGTCGCTCCGGCGGGGGAGGACAGGAAAAACGAGAGGGACATGCCAAGAAGGAAGCATACCACGGAAAGAACCGCGGAGCAGATCACCACGCCCTGGAATGTATGGCAGAGACGCATTGAAGTCAGTGCCGGGAAAATCAGCAGGCTGGAGATCAGAAGTGCGCCCATCATGCGCATGCCGAGCACGGTTGTGATAGCGGTTAAGAACGCAAGCAGCATGTTGTAAAGCTCTGCGCGGACACCGGTTGCTCTGGCAAATGTTTCATCGAAGGTGACAGCAAAAATGCGGTTGTAGTACAGAACGAACAGGATCAGCACGACAATGGAGAGCACCACGGAGAGAACAACGTCCTCATCACTCATCGCAAGGATGCTTCCGAACATGTAGTTGTTGACATCGGTGTTCATGCCGCTCGACCACGAAACCGTGATGACACCGATCGCAAGCGCAGAGCTTGAAATCAGGCCGATGGCGGCGTCGCCTTTGATCTTGCTGGATTCGTTCATGCGGAGCAGCAGAAAGGCGGCAAGCACGACGACAGGGATTGTGAAGGCAAGCGGAGCAAAACCGAGTGCCGTTGCAATTGCAAGAGAGCCGAATCCGACATGGGAGAGGCCGTCGCCGATCATGGAGTAGCGCTTTAACACGAGGCTGACGCCAAGCAGTGCGGCACACAAAGAGACGAGAATGCCGACCACAAGGGCACGCTGCATAAACGGATAAGAAAGCATTTTCAGCAGATTCGAAATCATAAGTCGGCACCTCCTAAAAACTGTTTTCCCGCCTCGGTTTTCAGATACTCGTCCATCGGACCGAAGAAGACCTGCTTCTGGTCGAGCTGGAGAATGTGCGTTGCGTCCGGCAGAATATTGCGGATATCGTGGGAAACCATGATGATCGTAACGTTCTGCTCGCGGTTGATGCGGCGGATGAGCTGGTACATTTCGTTTGTCATGACCGGGTCAAGGCCAGTGACCGGCTCGTCGAGGAGCAGCAGTTTCTTTGTGGCGCAAAGCGCACGAGCGAGAAGCACACGCTGCTGCTGGCCGCCGGAGAGATCACGGTAGCATCGTTTCTTTAATGGAAGGAGGTCGAGAAGCTCCATATTGCGGAGCGCGTCCTCTTTGTCTGCCTTTGTGTAAAACGGCGGGAAATGCGGGTGGTTCTGCCGGCCGGACAGCACGACTTCCCAGACGCTCGCCGGGAAATCCTTTTGTGCGGCGGTCTGCTGCGGCAGATAGCCGATTTCGCTTGGATGAAGCCCGTCGCCGGTTGTGATCGAGCCGGTGGACGGATTTTTTAAGTGAAGCAGTCCCTTGATCAGAGTACTTTTTCCGGAACCGTTCTCGCCCACAATACAGAGGTAGGAGCCGGCTTCCAGGGCAAAGTTGACATCGGTCAGGACCGGGATGCCCTCGTAGGAGAAGGTGACATCACTGCAGGTAAGTAGAGCCATTTAGTTTAAAGCCTCCTTTAATGCGGAAACGTTCTGTTCCATGAGGGAGAGATACGTAGCGCCGCTTTCGAAATCATCTTTGGATACATTGTGACAGGAATGAAGCAGCAGCTTTTTCGCGCCGGTCGCCTCACAGATGGAGTCCGTCATTTGTTCATTGGACAGCTCGGTGTGGAAAACGACGGGAATCTGTTCTTCCTTGATTTTATCAATTAAAAAAGAAAGGGTTTTGGCACTTGCCTCGGATTCCGAGGAGCAGCCGGGAAACGCCGCGTAGTAGTCGAGGCCGTAGGTGTCCGCAAAGTAGCGGAACGGGAAACGGTCGCCGAAAACAATGGTATGGCGGCTTGCAATTGCGGTGACATCGGAAAATTCCTCATCGAGGGAGGCAAGCGAAGCAAGATACGAGGCGGTGTTTGCCTGGTATTCATCCGCATGCTCCGGGTCGAGGCGGCAGAGGGAATCGCAGAGTTTCTGGACAATCCGCATCGCATTTTTCGGCGAAGTCCAGACGTGCTCGTCCTGTTCGCCGTGGGATTCGTGCGCATGATCATGGGAAGATTCGGCGTCGTGTGCGTCTTCGTGATCCGCATCCTCGTCCTCATGGTCGTGTGCATGGCCGTGGGTCTCCATTCCCTCGACCGTTTCCTCGGCAACGGTGTCGACGCAGTCCATCAGCGTCACCACCTCTTTGTTCGAGGTATCGACAGAATCGAGAATCGTTTCAACCCAGGCATCGGAATCGCCGCCGACATAGACGAAGAGATCACATTCGGAAACCGTAATCATATCGCCCGGTGTCGGTTCAAATGAGTGACTTTCCGCGCCCGGGGAAAGCAGCATGTGGAGATCGAGGTGATCGCCGCCGATGGCACGCAGAAAATCGTACTGCGGAAAAATGGTCGCCACGGCGGAGAGCTTTTCGTTCTCTGTGGAATCCGCCGTCTCCTTTGCGGAACCTGCGCAGCCCGTCAGAAGAAGGAGCGCAGGAAGGAGGAGAAGGCGTAAATGTTTTCTGGAAAAAAACGTCATGATACTCCTTTCTGAAAGAAAATACGGAAGCATTGTGAAAAAGCTCCGTATCAGACCGTTCAGTAACAAATGCCGCAGGAGTGGGAAGCGGCAGACGGGAACAAATGTCCCCGAAAAAAGATCAGTTATCATCATATAGCAGGGAGGATTCATTTGTCAAGGAAAGGAAAACCAGTTATAGAAAAGAGGGAAAAAAACTGCCTTTCCCTGTAAAAAAGAAAGGCAGTTTTGAGAAAATTTCTTGATTTTACGATACCCTGCGGAACTGTGCCTGGTAGAGCTGGTAGTACGCGCCCTGTTTTGCCATCAGTTCGTCGTGGGTTCCCTGCTCGAAAATCTTTCCGTGGTCGATCACAAAAATCCGGTCCGCATTTTTAATAGTAGAAAGACGGTGCGCAATGATGAACGAGGTACGGCCCTTCAACAGGCTTTCGATTCCCTGCTGCACCTGAATTTCTGTCTGTGTGTCGATGCTGGACGTCGCCTCATCGAGAATCAGAATCCGCGGATCAGACACCATCGTTCTGGCAAAGGCGAGAAGCTGGCGCTGGCCGTTGGAAAGACGGGCACCGCGCTCGCTGATCTCGGTGTCATAGCCGTCCGGCAGCTCTATGATAAAGTCATGGGCATGCACGGCCTTTGCGGCGGCAATGATTTCTTCCTCCGTGGCATCGAGCTTTCCATACGCAATGTTGTCGCGGATCGTGCCGGAGAAGAGAAAGTTGTCCTGTGTCATCACGCCCATCTGGGCACGCAGGCTGTTGATGGAGACATCCGTCAGGCTGTGGCCGTCGACGCGGACCGTTCCCGAAGTAATATTGTAGAAACGGCTGATCAGATTGACAATGGTCGTCTTTCCAGCGCCGGTCGGGCCGACGAGTGCGATCGTCTCACCGGGAGCCGCTGTAAAGCTGACATCTTTTAAAACCAGCGTGTCCGGATCATCGGAGTAGGCAAAGCTGACGTGGTCGAACGTTACTTCTCCTTTGATCGGCGGCAGTTCTGTGACGCCAGGCTTGTCGGCAACCTCCGCCGGTGTATCGAGGATCTCAAAGATTCGCTCCGCAGCGGAAAGGTTCGTGATCAGCTTGTTGTAAAAACCGGCCAGGTTCTGGATCGGATCCCAGAACATCGTCAGATACATCGCAAATGCCGTGAACGTACCGATCGGAACGGCATCCACGCCGAGCACGGAAATACCGATAAAATACAGAAGAAACGTTCCGATGCCCCAGGTCACCTCGATCACAGCGGAAAAACCATCCGCCAGGCGGACCGCATGGATGAAGGAGTTCTGGTGCTCAAGAAGAAGCCGGTCAAACTCGCCCTGCGATTCCTGCTCTGCGGTAAAGCTCTTGATGATGCGGATACCGGAGAAGTCCTCGTGGATATACGCCGTAACATTGGAAGATTTTTTCCGGAACGTCTGCCATCTCTTGTGTGCGACGATCTGAATAAAATACATGCCGATAGCGATCAGCGGCAGCACGAGAATCGCACTTAAGGAGAGCCAGATGTTTTTGATCATCATGATCACCAGAATGGCGATGATCGTGAGAATGTTCGGAATCAGCTTTGTGACACCGTCGTTCAGCACATCCTTTAACGAGTTGACATCGCCGATGATGCGTGCCAGAATCTTTCCGGCCGGGCGGGTATCGAAAAAGCTGAAGCTTAAGGTCTGGATATGCGTGTAGAGCTCGTCACGGATTTCCAGAAGAATGTTGTTGGTAATACGCGCCATCAGAAGCATCCGCAGGCGGACACCGGCCGCGTAAACCAGGTTGATCACAACCATGAATACGCAGAGGGCAACAAGCCCGCGCCAGTCTTTCTGCGCAATATTGACGTCGATGGCGTACTCCAGGAGCAGCGGGTTCACAGTGGAAATCGCGATGGTAACGGCGAGAACCACGAGAACGACGGCAACCTGGCGTTTATAATTTTTTAAGTAGGAGAAGAGGCGGCGGATGGTCGCGCTCTTTAAGACCTCTTTCTGCTCTTCATCTACTTTACTGGAATTGATAGCCATAATCGTATTGTTCCTCTCTTAACGGGTAAGTAAATACAGAAGTTGTCGGGTAACAGATTAAATTGAATTAAGCATTGGCAGGAAGTGCCTGCTCGAGGGCTGCCTTTGCTTTATGGTAATCACCGTACTGAGCCTCCCAGGTGGAGTAGTACAGGCCTTTCTGTGCCATCAGACTCTCATGCGTGCCGCGCTCGGCGATGCGTCCGTGATCGAGATACAGGATCTCATCGGCACTCTGCACCGAAGAAATGCGATGGGCAATGATGATCTTGGAAACATCTTTTTTCTCGGCGAGATGGCTCTGGATTTCGTATTCGGTCTCCATATCGAGCGCCGAGGTGGAATCATCCAGTACAAGGATCGGAGCCTGTTTTGCCAGGGCGCGTGCGATGGAAAGACGCTGCTTCTGACCGCCGGAAAGTCCCATGCCGCGCTCGCCGATGACGGTTTCGTACTGATCCGAAAGATGGTCGACGAACTCGGAAGCACATGCAGCGGAGACAGCGTTATGTACCTCCTCGGATTTCATCGTGTTGCGGCTGCCGAGGCGGACATTCTCAGAAATGGTATCTGAGAACAGGAAGACGTCCTGCATGACGACGGAAGAAGTATCGCGCACGGTGCGCAGCGGCAGGGTGCGGATATCGTGGCCGTCGAGACAGATGGAACCGTTGGTGACATCGTAAAAACGCTCGAGCAGATTGACGATGGTTGTTTTTCCGGAACCCGTCATACCCATGATGCCGAGTGTGTGGCCCTGCTTTAAGGTAAAGTCGATATCCTGCAGAATCGGTGTGTCATGCAGGGAGAAATCGACGTGATGGAATTCCAGGTCACCCGGAAGTTTTGAAAGCTCCACCGGATTTTCCGGTTCTGCGATCTGCGGCTCCTCTGCGAGAATTTTGTTCAGCTTCTTGTTGGAAGCAATCGCAGAAGCGAAGCAGTTGCCGAGCCAGCCGACGTTTTCGATCGGCCAGGTGATCTTGGAGGTGTACTCCATAAAGGCCGTTAAAACACCGAGCGTAATGCGTCCGTGGATGACACCGTAGCCGCCCGCGAGAAGGACGAGCACGCGCATCAGCTTCGTAAGAAACGAGATGGCGGGATCGTATTTCATCAGGACGCGCGCCTGATCCATGTTGAGATCGCAGTATTTCTGATTGTGTTTCCGGAATTTTTTGATCTCATACGGTTCCCGTGCAAAGGATTTGACGGTGCGGACACCGGCGAGATTTTCCTGTGCAACGGTATTCATGACGGCGTTTTCCTCGCTGATCGCATCGTAGACACGGTCGAGTTCTTTTTCGAGGCGGATTGCGATGCCTGCGACGAAAGGAAGGATCGCCACGGAGACGAGTGTCAGCGGCAGATCCAGTTTGACCATACTGACCATTGCCATCATGATACAGATCAGGCCTTCTAAGATCAGCATGCCGGCAAAGCCGAGGATATCCCAGATCCGGTCGACGTCATCGCGCACGCGGGCGAGGAGTTCGCCGGTATTGTTTTTGTCAAAGTATTCCACCGAAAGCCGCTGGACGTGGCGGAACAGGTTGTCCCTCATCTGGCTGGCGACGCGGACGCTGCTGACATCGAATAAAAATTCTTTGATGTACTGAAACAGGGCTTTTGCGGCACCGATCAGAAGAAAGGCGGCAAGGTATTTCCAGAGCAGTTCCATTTTGTGACTGACCAGCACGTCATCCACGATGTGCAGCGTGACAAGCGGCGCGAGCATATCGAGAAAGACACTTAAGGCCATGGAACCAAAAGCGAAAACGTAGTAGTACCAGTTCTGGAGCAGGTACTTACCGATTGGATTTTTCTTCATGAATGTTAAAACCTCCTCATTGATGTCGTTTGGGTGTCTGGCAGAACATAGGCTTTCAAAAGCTCCGTAAGTGTGGGAACGGAACAACGGGAAACGAAAGCGAAGGCTGCGTTTGTATATAAAAGAAGGGAATCGATGCGGTAAGAAGACCGCGGAATCTGCCTGCCGGAAACGGAGCGAAGCCGGAAAGAACGGTTTCGTACTGTTTATAGCAATAAAAAAAGCCGCAGTATCGACGTACCGCGCCTTCTGTGCGAAATAGCAGGCATAAAGAATGCATAGAGATTTGTTATGCAGAGTTAATGCTTACAAAGAATTTCGAAAGAAGGGCAGCCACCTGGTTTGATCGCCATACGAAGTTTATTCTGTTTTACGCTGGATGCATAAATAAGATTGATCATAAGTGGTGTTCTCCTTTCATGATTTTTTCTGCCGCATCTGATCGAACACGACAGCTTATGGTTCTAAGCTACTCCTGTTTTCCAGATTTGTCAATTGTTATTTTCAAAAATTAAAAAATAAAAGCTGCAAAAGGTATGAAAATTGCGAATTTGGGTAGCTGTTTTGGGGAATATGAGATATAATATTACTGTTCAATCAGCAGTGAAACACTTGCTGTTTCGCTGCGTAAGAAAGTGATTCAGGTGTGAGCAGCCCTCCTTTTGCGTAGCAAAACTTTCAATGAGGGCTGCGAATGTTACAGTTCGCAGGTATCTGTGAACTGTAACGATATAATAAACGAGAGTATAAGCGGAAAAATCACAAGCTAACATGTGAAACGAGGGGACAAAAAGATGGAAAAAATAATTGCAGGCCTGGTGCAGATGGATTCTGGGCCGGATATGAATGAAAATATGCGCATGGCCGAGCAGTATGTGCAGGAGGCGGCGGAACAGGGAGCGAAGCTGATTCTTTTCCCGGAGACCGCAGAATACACGGGAGCAGACATGCCGGGGCACGCAAGTGCAGTGCCGGGCTACGTCAGCCGCCGGTTTTCCAGCCTTGCCAAACGGTACGGTGTCTATCTGCACTGCGGCAGCATGACGGTACGGCGCCATCCGGGGCGTCCGTCCAACACGTCGTTTCTGTTCGGACCAGATGGAGAAACGATTGCAGAATACAGCAAAATACATATGTTTGATGTAAATATTCCGGGCAGTGTCTCCTACGAAGAATCACACGAGATCTGCCCGGGAAATGAAATTGTTCTTGCGGACACGGCGCTTGGCCTGTTCGGCATGAGCATCTGCTACGATATCCGCTTTCCGGAACAGTACCGGCTGATGGCATCCTCCGGAGCAGATGCATTTCTGATAGCGGCGGATTTTACGAAAGCAACGGGAGAGCGCCACTGGGAAGCACTGCTGCGCACGCGCGCCATTGAAAACGGATGCTACGTGCTCGCCGCCAACCAGTGCGGCCAGAAAGCGCGGTTTGAGGCGTACGGCCATTCCATGATCATTGCGCCGGACGGCGAAATTCTTGCGGAGGCAGATGATACCCCGCAGGTACTCATCGCAGAGCTGGATCCGGAAGTGCTGGAGCGGACAAGAAATGAAATCCCGTCTCTGGAAAACAGGAGAGACGATCTTTACCGTGTAAGCTCGGGAAACGTACGGATTTATGAAGAATAAAAATGCAGGGAGGAAATAAGAAGATGGATCAGTTTATACAGTATACCCCGACGGAAGTCGTGTTCGGAAAAGAGACCGAAAACCAGGCAGGCGCTGAGGTAAAGAAATGGGGCGGCACAAAGGTGCTCGTCGTTTACGGAGGCGGAAGTGCAAAACGGAGCGGTCTTCTGGAACGAGTGGAAGCATCTCTTGCAAAAGAGGGCCTTGCCTTTGAAGAGCTTGGCGGCGTAAAACCAAACCCGAGACTTGCCCTTGCCGAGGAGGGTGTGAAAAAAGCAGTGGAAATGCAGGCAGACTTTATTCTTGCCGTCGGCGGCGGAAGCTCGATTGACACCGCAAAAGCCGTTGCGCATGGAGCTGCAAATCCGGCGGAGGCACTCTGGGATATCTGGACGAAAAAAGTACCGCTGACAAAATCTCTCCCGGTAGGAGCGGTTCTGACGATACCGGCAGCCGGAAGCGAGATGAGCGATTCAGCCGTTCTGACAAACGAGGCAATCGGCAAAAAGGCCGGCATCAACACGCCGTTCAACCGCTGCAAATTTGCCATCATGAATCCGGAGCTGGCAGCAACCCTGCCGAAATACCAGATTGCCTGCGGCGTAACCGACATCATGATGCACACGATGGAGCGCTATTTCATTCCGGAGAGCCAGTGCGAGATGACGGACGAGATCGCAGAGGGACTCCTCCGTACCGTAATCAAAAACGGACCGAAGGTTCTGGAAAACCCATCCGATTACAATGCGATGGCGGAAATCATGTGGTGCGGAAGCCTGTCACACAATGGACTGACGGAGTGCGGACGCGGCAAAGATTTTTCGGTACATAAATTCGGCCATGCGTTAAGTGCAAAATACGATGTAGCACACGGCGCATCCCTGGCGGCAGTCTGGGGTGCCTGGGCGAAATACCAGTACGATGAGGAGACGGTTCTCTGGCGGTTTGCACGGTTTGCAGAAAAAGTCTGGGGCATCACAGAGGGAAGCGATCACAAACGGGCAACGGAAGGCATTGAGCGCACAGTAGCGTTCTTCCATTCGCTCGGCATGCCGACCTCCCTGCATGAGCTTGATATCCCGAACCCGTCGGATGAGGATCTGCGTGCCCTTTCCATGGATGCAACACAGCAGGACACTGTAAAACTGTCCCGCATCCGCAAGCTGGGCGCACAGGAAGTATATGAGATTTACCAGATGGCGCGATAAAAGGAGGAAAACCAGATGGCAAAAAAGAAAATCGCAGCACTGCTGATCGCAGCGGCCGTTGCGGCGGGAGGCTGGGCGCTTCCGGCAAGGGTAAGCGCAGCAGAAAATGACGGCACGGCCGTAACCTGGCAGCAGGATGAGACGGAAAGTTCCGAGCAGAATTCGGATGAGGAAGCGGCAGCGCAGGAGCAGAGCGGTACTTCGGAAAACGAGACGCCGGCTGTTACGATTCCAGGTGAGGACAACGAACAGGAGCCGGAAGAGAAACTTCCTGCCGGCTGGGTGAAACAGGAGGACGGAAGCTGGAAATACAGAAAAGAGGACGGCACGATGGCCGCCAGCGAGTGGATCACCCATCTGAACCGGAGATATTATCTGAATGCAGACGAAATCATGTGCACGGGTCTTTCGATGGTCAACGGAAAGCTCTATTATTTTGAGAGCTGGGGCGGAGCCGGATTCCAGGGCTGGAAAAAAGTCGGCGGGGCATGGTACTATCTGAACGAGGACGGAAGCGTCAAAACGAATGAATGGTTCGTTCACGACAAGAGAACATACCATGTAGATGAAAACGGTGTGATGAGCACCGGACTGCAGAAGATTGACGGAACGCTCTACTACTTCGAGAGCTGGGGCGGAGCCGGATTCCAGGGCTGGAAAAAAGTCGGCGGAACATGGTACTATCTGAATGAGGACGGAAGCCTCAGAACGAATCAGTGGTTTGTGCATGATAAAAGAACGTACCATGTAGACGCAGACGGTGTGATGAGTACCGGCTGGCAGACGATTGACGGCGTTGATTATTACTTTGAAAGCTGGGGCGGCATGCGCGTGAACGCCTGGGCGGCCAAGGGCAGTGACTGGTATTACATGGACAGCAACGGAACCCCAAAAGGGGAAGGCTGGCTGCTGTATGACAAGAACTGGTATTATCTGAGGCAGGACGGCAAAATGATGCACAGTGAATGGCTGTGGTATGATAATAACTGGTATTACCTGCAGAGCTGGGGCGGCATGTATAAGAGCCAATGGGTAACGATCAAAGGCGCAACGTATTACTTCCGGAGCTGGGGCGGTATTTACAAGAACGGCTGGCAGGAAGTGGACGGAAAAACGTATTACTTCCGAAGCTGGGGCGGCATCTATAAGGATACCTACATCGACGGCTATTACGTTGATAAAAACGGTGTCCGCCGGAACAGCAAAAATATCTGCGTGGCAATCGACGCAGGACACCAGAGAAGAGGAAACAGCGAGAAAGAGCCGATCGGACCGGGATCATCGACCTATAAGGCGAAGGTTGCTTCCGGAACATGCGGTGTGGCAACCGGCATCAATGAGTATGAGCTGAACCTTGCGGTATCTTTAAAGGTACGCGATATCCTTGAGGAGCGCGGCTACGATGTTTACATGATCCGCGAGACGCACGACGTCAATATCAGCAACTCCGAGCGTGCAAAACTTGCCGTGCAGAACGGAGCAGACATTCTCGTGCGTGTACACGCGAACGGAGATTCGAACCAGTCGGTTTACGGAGCACTCACGATGGCACCGAGCAGCAGAAATACGTATCTTTCCGGTGATGTGGTCAGCAAGAGCCAGAAGCTCTCCCAGAAGATGATCGCAGCATTCTGCAAAGACACCGGTGCGAAGAACCGCGATGTGATTTACACCGATTCCATGAGCGGCATCAACTGGAGTACCATTCCGGTCACGATCATTGAGCTTGGCTTCATGAGCAATCCTTCCGAGGACCGTTTGATGGCAACCGAGGATTACCGAAACAAGATGGCACAGGGAATTGCGGACGGAATCGACGCATATTACGAATAAACAAAGGGACCTGCCTGAAATGGGCGGGTCCTTTTTGTATGCAAAAAAAGAAAGCGGAGCGAGTCCGCTTTCTTTTGGGAATCCATAGGATCAGATCTTATTTGTTGTTGTTTTTCTCCAGCTCCTGCATTTTCATCGCACGAACCTTCAGCGGCAGACCGAACAGTGTGATGAATCCGTCTGCATCGTGGTGATCGTAGAGATCGCCGGTGGTGAAGGAAGCAAGAGACTCATTGTACAGGCTGTACGGAGAAGACTCGCCGGCTTTGATGATGTTGCCTTTGAACAGTTTGAATTTTACTTCGCCTGTTACATATTTCTGGGTGACATCAACGAATGCCTGGATTGCCTCGCGCAGAGGAGTGTACCATTTTCCTTCGTAAACAACCTCAGCAAGCAGGTTTCCGAGATCTTTCTTTGTTTTCAGGGTCTCACGGTCGAGAATCAGCTCCTCTAACTGCTCATGTGCAGCCATCAGGATGGTTCCGCCAGGAGTCTCATAAACACCGCGGGATTTCATGCCGACAACACGGTTCTCAACGATATCAACAATACCGATGCCGTGTTTTCCGCCCAGCTTGTTCAGCTCGGTGATGATTTCAGAAACTTTCATTTCTTTTCCGTTTAAGGTCTTCGGAACGCCGGCCTCAAAGGTCATGGTTACGTACTCGCCTTCGTCCGGAGCTTTTTCCGGAGGAGTGGTCAGTACGAGAAGATCGTCGTAGTTCGGCTCGTTGGACGGATCCTCAAGCTCAAGTCCCTCATGGCTGATGTGCCACAGGTTACGGTCACGGCTGTAGCTGTGGTTTGCATCAAACGGAAGGTCGATGCCGTGTGCTTTACAGTAAGCCAGCTCGTCTTCACGGGACTGCATGGTCCATACATCGGTCATTCTCCAAGGAGCGATTACTTTGATATCCGGAGCAAGGGCTTTGATGCCGAGCTCGAAACGGATCTGGTCATTTCCTTTACCGGTAGCGCCGTGGCAGATGGCAACAGCACCTTCTTTTCTTGCGATCTCAACGAGTTTCTTTGCGATAACCGGACGTGCCATGGAAGTACCGAGCAGGTATTTGTTCTCATAAACAGCGCCTGCTTTTACGCACGGCATGATGAAGTCTTCACTGAACTCGTCGATAACGTTTTCGATATATAATTTGGAAGCGCCGGAAAGTTTTGCTCTCTCATCGAGGCCAACCAGCTCGTTTCCCTGGCCGCAGTCGATGCAGCAGCAGATTACTTCGTAGTCAAAGGTCTCTTTCAGCCACGGAATAATGGCAGTAGTATCAAGTCCGCCGGAATAGGCAAGTACAACTTTTTCTTTCATAATGTAAGATCCTCCTTGGATTTCTCGTGCACCTATATGCGCGGTGCATCGTCAATGACTAAAATATACATCATACGACAGGATTATGCAAGCTTTTTTTCAGAAATTCAAAAAAAACTTGCATAATATACATTTGAGGTGTATACTTATGCAATCGACGGTATATGACAGCAGAAAACAAAGATTTTTCATTGAAAAAAGAAAATAATTGAGCTATCATAAAGAGAAAAGAAAAAATGTCCGGCAAGACAAGAAAACGGGCGAAAGAAAAAAGGAGAAAAAGGTATGATCAGAGCAGGAATTATCGGTTCTACAGGATATGCAGGAGGCGAGCTGGTGCGTATTCTCCTGGGACACAAAGATGTGGAGATTAAATGGTATGGTTCCAGAAGCTATATCGATAAGAAATATGCGTCGGTTTACCAGAATATGTTTCAGTTAGTAGACGATGTCTGCAAGGACGACAACATGGAGCAGCTTGCAAAGGAAGTAGACGTCATTTTTACAGCAACTCCGCAGGGACTCTGTGCTTCCCTGGTAAATGATGAAATTCTTTCGAAAGTAAAGGTCATCGACCTGAGCGCCGATTTCCGTATTAAAGATGTAAAAACGTATGAAGAGTGGTACAAGATCGAGCATAAATCCCCGCAGTATATCGACGAGGCGGTTTACGGACTGTGCGAGATCAACCGTGAGAAAGTAAAACAAGCGCGCATCGTGGCAAACCCGGGATGCTATCCGACCTGCTCAACTCTTTCGATTTATCCTTTATTAAAGGAAGATCTGATTGATGGAAACACCATCATTATTGATGCAAAATCAGGAACTTCCGGAGCAGGAAGAGGAGCGAAAGTGGACAACCTCTACTGTGAGGTCAATGAAAACATCAAGGCATACGGCGTTGCCGGCCACCGCCACACACCGGAGATCGAGGAGCAGCTTTCCTATGCAGCCGGCTACCCGATCACCCTGAACTTCACCCCGCATCTTGTTCCGATGAACCGCGGCATTCTCGTAACGGCATATGCATCCCTGAAAAAAGATGTGACTTACGAAGAGGTTAAAGCCGTTTATGATAAGTATTATGCCAACGAGCAGTTTGTACGTGTTCTCGATAAGGATGTCTGCCCGCAGACGAAATGGGTCGAGGGAAGCAACTATGTGGATGTCAACTTCAAGATCGATCCGAGAACGAAACGAATCATCATGATGGGTGCGATGGACAACCTGGTCAAAGGCGCAGCAGGACAGGCGGTACAGAATATGAACCTGATGTTCGGCCTGCCGGAAAACGAAGGCCTGTGCATGCCGCCGATGTTCCCGTAAAAAAGACAGAAGCAGACAACAGACGGAATTTACGAAAAGTGAGGATAAAAGAATGAAAAAGATTGAAGGAGGCATCACTGCTGCAAAAGGTTTTCAGGCAGCAGGCGGCGCAGCAGGAATTAAAAAACAGGGCGTAAAGGATATGGCACTTGTCTACAGCGAGGTACCGTGCGTAGCAGCAGGAACCTTTACTACAAACATCGTAAAAGCAGCTCCGGTCAAATGGGACCAGGAGATTGTATACAACCATCCAACCGCACAGGCAATCGTCTGCAACAGCGGAATCGCCAATGCATGCACCGGCGAGGAGGGCTATGGCTACTGCAGAAAAACCGCAGAGGCAGCATCGGCTGCACTTTCCATTCCAGAGGACTTCGTTCTCGTTGCATCGACCGGTGTTATCGGAAAACAGATCCCGATCGATAAGATCGCAGCCGGCGTGGAAATGCTGAAACCGCAGCTTGCAGCTACAAGAGAAGCCGCAGCTACAGCAGCACAGGCGATCATGACAACCGACACCGAGCCGAAGGAAGTTGCTGTTCAGATCGAAATCGGCGGAAAAACCGTAACGATCGGCAGTATGTGCAAGGGCTCCGGCATGATCCATCCGAATATGTGCACCATGCTGAGCTTTGTGGCAACCGATGCCAATATTTCGAAAGAGATGCTGCAGAAAGCACTGAGCGAAGTCGTACCGGACACCTACAACATGGTTTCCGTAGACGGTGATACTTCCACAAACGATACCGTTCTCCTTCTGGCAAACGGTCTTGCCGGAAACCCGGAAATTACGGAAGAAAACGAGGATTACAAGATTTTCAAAGAAGCACTCTTTGAAGTCAATAAAACACAGGCGATGCACATCGCAGGCGACGGCGAGGGCGCAACCGCACTGTTCGAAGTGACGATTCAGGGAGCCGAGAGCAAAGAGCAGGCCGTGACACTGGCAAAATCCGTCATCACATCGAGTCTGACGAAAGCGGCAATCTTCGGCCATGACGCCAACTGGGGAAGAATCCTCTGCGCGATGGGTTACTCCGGAGCAAAATTCGATCCGGAAAATGTAGATCTCTACTTTGAGAGCGCAGCCGGAAAACTGCAGATTATCACGAAAGGTGTTGCCGTTGACTACAGCGAGGAGGAGGCAACGAAGATCCTCTCCGAGCCGAAAGTAACTGCGACCGCCGACATCCACATGGGAGAGGCGACAGCAACGGCATGGGGCTGCGACCTGACCTACGACTATGTAAAAATTAATGCGGATTACCGTTCTTAAAAACATTCGGATGAAATTCTGAGGGAATACAACGAAAACGTGCCGGGAAATCGTATTTTCGGTACAGCAGAACCAGGAATCAAAAGAGGAGAGCGAGGAAAAAATCATGGTAAATCAGATGTATCTGGACAAAGCAAATGTGCTGATCGAGGCACTTCCTTATATTCAGCGGTTCAACCGCAAAATCATTGTCATCAAATACGGCGGAAGCGCGATGGTGGATGAAGAGTTAAAGAGAAACGTCATCCAGGACGTGGTTCTTCTGAAACTGGTCGGCTTCAAACCGATCATCGTACACGGCGGCGGAAAGGAAATCAGCCGCTGGGTCGGAAAAGTTGGCATGGAACCGAAATTCGTCAACGGCCTTCGTGTAACGGATGCCGATACGATGGAAGTGGCAGAGATGGTGCTGAATAAGGTCAACAAAGAGCTTGTCACCATGATTCAGTCACTCGGAGTTAATGCTGTCGGCATCAGCGGAAAAGACGGCGGACTCTTAAATGTAGAGAAGAAGCTGTCCAAGGGCGAGGATATCGGCTTCGTTGGAAATATCAAGAACGTAAACCCGAAGGTGCTGTACGATCTTCTGGAGAACGACTTCCTTCCGGTTGTCTGCCCGGTCGGCATGGACGATGATTTCAACACCTATAACATCAATGCAGACGACGCAGCCTGCGCGATCGCAGAGGCGTTAAATGCGGAAAAACTGGCATTCCTGACCGATATCGAGGGTGTCTACAAAGATCCGAAGGATCCGGAGAGCCTGATTTCCGAGCTCCACGTACAGGAAGCAAGAGATCTCATCACAAACGGAAATGTCGGCGGCGGCATGATTCCAAAACTGCAGGGCTGCATCGATGCGATCGAGAACGGCGTATCGAGAGTCCACATCATGGACGGAAGAATCCCGCACTGCCTGCTGCTTGAGATCTTTACGAACAAAGGAATTGGTACGGCTATTTTAGGGGAAAACAAGGAGAAATTCAATCATGAAGACGAATGAGTATATGGAACAGACCGAGCAGTACGTGCTCCACACCTATAACCGGTTCCCGCTTGTGATCGACCACGGCGAGGGCGTTCATCTGTATGACACCGACGGAAAAGCATATCTGGACTTTGCGGCAGGTATCGCGGTATATGCGCTCGGCTACAGCAATGACGATTATAAAAAAGCAGTGAAAGACCAGGTGGACAAAGTCATCCATGTTTCCAACCTGTTCTACAATGTTCCGATGGGCTCCGCGGCGGAAAAGCTGGCGAAGGCATCCGGCATGGATAAAGTATTCTTTACGAACAGCGGTACGGAGTCGATCGAGGGAGCCATCAAAGTAGCGAGAAAATACGCTTACTTAAAAGATGGCAGCAACGATCACGAGATCATCGCGATGAACCATTCCTTCCATGGAAGAAGCCTTGGAGCGCTTTCTGTAACAGGAAATACGCATTATCAGGATCCGTTCAAACCGCTGATCGGCGGCATTAAATTTGCGGATTTTAATGATCTGGAGAGCGTAAAGGCACAGATTACCGACAAGACATGTGCGATCATCATGGAGACTGTACAGGGCGAGGGCGGTATCTATCCGGCAACGAAAGAATTTTTACAGGGCGTGCGCGATCTGTGTGACGAGCACGACATCCTGCTGATTCTCGACGAGATCCAGTGCGGTATGGGAAGAACGGGAAAACTGTTCGCATGGCAGGATTACGGTGTACAGCCGGATGTCATGACGTGTGCAAAAGCACTTGGCTGCGGCGTTCCGGTCGGCGCCTTCGTGCTGAATAAAAAGACGGCAGAGCATTCGCTCGTTCCGGGAGACCACGGAACGACATACGGCGGAAACCCGCTGGCCTGCGCGGCTGTCAATGCTGTATTTGAATGCTATGAGAAACAGCATGTCGTAGAGCATGTAGCAGAGACGGCTCCGTATCTGGAGAAAAAGCTGGACGAGCTGGTGGAAAAATATGACTGCCTCGCAGCACGCCGTGGAAAAGGCTTTATGCAGGGCCTTGTCGTAACGGGACGTCCGGTCGGAGAAGTCATCAACCGCGCGATTGAGAACGGACTTCTTGTGATTTCCGCCGGAAGCGACGTTCTTCGTATGGTACCGCCGCTTGTGATTACGAAAGATGACATCGATGAGATGATTGAAAAACTGGAGAAAGCATTACAGTAATGTGAAATAGACAGCCGTCTGGTTTCCTAGGCAGGAGACCGGTCGGCTGTTTTCCTGCTGTCCCTGAGTTCTGTATAAAAACGGGGAAAAAAGGAATAGTATAAAATGTACTCTCGGAGCCTTTCTGCACTTGCTTTTACGGTCGATTTTCCGCCAGCTGCACCCAAATTTCATCAACGTACGCACCGCGTACGCCTCAGAAATTTGGGCACAACTGACAAAAAATCTTCTCGTAAAATCAAGCGCAGAAAGACTCCGAGAGTACATAAAAAAACAGCAGGAGGAAGAATCAATGGCGGGAATTTTAACAGCGCTGCTTTCCGGCGCACTGATGAGTATTCAGGGCGTTTTCAACACAGAAGTGACGAAACAGACGAGTACATGGCTGGCGGCCGGCTGGGTGCAGATTAGTGCGTTTGCCGTCTGTCTTGCGGCATGGTGCATCACCGGGAGGGAGCCGATCGGGGATCTGTTCCGCGTAAAGCCGTGGTATCTGCTGCTTGGCGGGGCAATTGGCGCGTTTATCACGATCACGGTTATCTGGAGTATGGCAGGGCTCGGCCCGGCGAAGGCGGCGATGCTGATCGTCATTTCCCAGCTCGCAGCGGCGTGGCTGATTGAACTGTTCGGCCTTTTCGGTATGGAAAAAACGGATTTCACCGTGCGCAAGCTGCTCGGCATGGCAGTGGCAGTTGTGGGAATTGTAGTGTTTCAGTGGGAATAACGATTAAGATTTCTACTTGTATTTTTATGGTTTCTTCGATACAATAGAAACGTAGTTATGCGTATACAAGGGACCCTTGCGCGTCAGATGCGAAGCGGAAGGGAGTACACAGCATGAAATTGAAAAAACAGCAGAACAGAGGCAGAAAACATGCAAAAATACTGGCGGCGATGCTGGTTTTTTTGCTCTGCGGATGCAACCACAGGGATACAGAATACAAACTGTCAGATAGCACAGGCGGGAGCACGGCGGAAACCGTTTTCGGGAATCAGAAGGAAGTGGATGAGGAGCAGACGGTTTCCGAAAAAAGCGCCGGAGAAACCACAGGCATTCCGGAAAAACGTGAGGCACAGGAGGCAGCATCGGAAGAAACAGTGCAGGTTTATATCTGCGGTGCGGTCGCTTCCCCCGGTGTCTACACGCTGCCGGGCGGAAGCCGCGTAGTGCAGGCTGTGGAAGCGGCAGGCGGATTTCTGCCGGATGCTGAAGAAAAAATCCTCAATCTTGCACGGAAAATCGAAGACGGAGAGCAGATCACCGTCTGGACGCGCGAGGAGGCAGAAAACATGGAAATCACGGAAACGCCGCAGCAGAATACGGGCGGCACGGAGCAGGCTTCCGGTTCCGGCAAAGTCAACCTGAACACGGCCGGAAAAGAAGAACTGATGACACTCTCCGGCATCGGAGAGAGCCGTGCGGATGCCATCATCGCCTACCGCGAAGCAAACGGCCCGTTTGGTTCGATTGAGGAGATTATGAACATTGAGGGCATCAAGGAAAAGATGTTTGAAAAGATAAGGGGTTCTATCGAGGTTTAGAACAAGAAGGAGAAGAAATGGCAAAGAAAGTTCTTGTAGTTGATGATGAAAAACTGATCGTAAAAGGAATCCGCTTCAGCCTGGAGCAGGACGGCATGGAGGTTGACTGCGCATACGACGGCGAGGAAGCACTCTCCATGGCAAAAGAAAAAGAATACGATATGATCCTTCTGGATCTGATGCTGCCAAAGCTGGACGGATTGTCCGTCTGCCAGCAGATCCGTGAATTTTCCAACGTTCCGATCGTTATGCTGACCGCAAAGGGCGAGGACATGGACAAAATCCTGGGACTGGAATACGGCGCAGATGATTACATCACAAAGCCGTTCAACATTCTGGAAGTAAAAGCACGCATCAAGGCCATCATGCGCCGTGCGGCCCGCCAGGAGCCAAAAGAAGAGAAAGCAAAAGTCGTACAGGTGAAAGACCTGCGGATCGACTGCGAGAGCAGAAGAGTCTTCATCGGAGACCGCGAGATCAATCTGACTGCGAAGGAGTTCGATGTGCTCGAGCTTCTCGTCTTCAATCCGAACAAGGTGTACAGCAGAGAGAACCTGCTGAACATTGTCTGGGGCTATGAGTACCCGGGCGACGTGCGCACCGTAGATGTACATATCCGCCGTCTGCGCGAAAAGATTGAGAAAAATCCAAGTGAACCGAAGTACGTTCACACAAAGTGGGGAGTTGGTTACTATTTCCAGGCTTAAAAACAAAGAAAAATGGAAGTTTCTGCGGAGTCTGCGCTTCCGCATCACGGTGATTCTTGTGATCATCGGCATTGTACCGTGTGTGATCCTTGAGAAGAGCATCGTAAACAGCTATGAGGACCGTGCGGTATCGGTGCGCAGCATTACCGTAAAAAATCAGTGCGATATTATCTGCAACCAGCTCATCCAGCAGAATTACATGGAAGATCCTGGATCGGATGTCATCAACGGACAGCTCAGTATGCTGACGAATATCTACGGCGGCAGAATCCTGATTATCGACCAGGATTTCCGCGTCATCAAAGATACGTACGATATGGACCGCGGAAAGACGATTATCTCGCAGGAGGTCATCCAGAGCTTTCAGGGCAAGGAGACGAGCCAGTACGACCGGAAAAACAGCTATCTGGAAATGACGGTGCGGATTCAGAATACCGAGACGAAGGAGACGCTCGGCGTTATGCTCGTCAGCATTTCGACGGATGAGATCCGTGCGAATATGAAAATTCTGGAGACGAAGGGAATGACGATTCTTTCGATCATTGCGCTTCTCGTGCTGGTTTTTGGCTATCTGCTCGCGGGCATTCTGATGAAGCCGTTCCAGAAGGTCACCCGTTCCATCGAGGACATCACCGACGGCTATCTCGACGAAAGCATTTCTGTTCCGGATTACCTCGAGACAGAGCTGATCACGGACGCATTCAACAAGATGCTGACCCGCGTCCGCACGCTCGACGATTCCCGCCAGGAATTTGTTTCGAACGTCTCGCATGAGTTAAAGACGCCGCTTGCGTCCATGAAGGTTCTGGCGGATTCGCTGAACGGGCAGGAGGGCGTTCCGGTGGAACTTTATCAGGAGTTCATGCAGGATATTACCTCGGAGATCGACCGCGAAAACCAGATTATTACCGACCTTTTGTCGCTGGTCAAGATGGATAAAAAGGTGGCAGACCTCAATATCACCCAGGTCAATATCAACGAGCTGTTAGAGCAGCTGCTGAAGCGGCTTCATCCGATTGCCGCACAGAAAAATGTGGAGCTCATTCTCGACAGCTTCCGCCCGGTCAATGCGGAGGTGGATGCGACGAAGCTCTCGCTGGCGTTCTCGAACCTGATCGAAAACGGCATCAAGTACAACAACGAGAATGGATGGGTGCGTGTATCCTTAAATGCGGATCACAAATATTTCTACGTGACGGTGGCAGACTCCGGCATCGGCATCCCGGAGGAGTCGATTGCGCATATCTTCGAGCGTTTCTACCGCGTGGACAAGTCCCACTCGCGGGAAATCGGCGGAACCGGCCTTGGCCTTGCGATTGCGCGGAGCGCGATTGTCATGCACCGGGGAGCGATCCGTGTATACAGCAAAGAAAACGAGGGAACGACATTTTCCGTGCGGATTCCTCTGAATTACGTGATGTAGGAGGTGGCGCACATGAAACGGATACTTGGCGTACTGCTGGCCGGCGTGCTGCTTCTTAGCGGCTGCGGGCAGTGGCAGAAGAGCCAGAAGGAGTCGGCGTATCACCTGTACTGCCTGGACAAAACCGGCACAACACTGGTGCAGGAGCCGTATGAACCAAAAGAAGGAACGGATCAGAAACTGATCAAGGAGCTGGTTGACGCGCTGCAGGAGAAACCTGCCAAGGACGGAAACCAGGCACTTCTTTCAAATGGGATTTCCATCAAGACGTATACGCTGGAGAACGGGCTCCTTACGCTGAACTTAAGTGGAGAGTACGGAGAGCTTGCGCGGCCGCAGGAGGTTTTGGTGCGTGCAGGACTGGTGCGTACCTTTGTGCAGGTTCCGGAGGTGGAGCGCGTGACGCTTCTGATTGACGGGAATCCGTTAAAGGATTCCAAAGGACGCGAGATCGGAACGATGACGGCGGACAGCTTTCTGGAAAATTCCGGAAGGGAAATTTATCAGTATCAGTATGCGACGCTGACACTGTATTTTGCAAATGAAGCAGGCGATCATCTTGTGAAGGAGACGCGGCGGGTGCCGTACAGCACGAACATTCCGCTGGAACGTGTCGTGGTGGAGCAGCTGATGAAGGGGCCGAAAGAAGACGGCCACTATGCAGTGCTGCCGGATACGATGAATGTCTTAAGTGTCACGACATCCGATCGGATTGCCTATGTGAATTTTGACAAATCTTTTAAGGATTCTGCGCTTTCGAGTGTGGCGGAGCAGATTCCGATTTACGCGGTGGTGGATTCCATCACGGCGAACTGTAAGGTGGATAAGGTGCAGTTTTCCATCAACGGAGAGAGCGATGTAACCTTCCGTGAAACGATGAAACTCAATCAGTTCTACGAGGAAGACCTGTCTTATCTGGAGGAAAAAGATACATGAGAAAACGGCCCATGTGCCTGGCGTGTCTTGGATTCATGCTGGTGCTTGTGCTGCTGCGGATTGCGGGCGTGCCTCTTGGCACGCCTTTTTCTGACCCCAAATACGAAAACAAAGCGCAGCAGGGCAGGAAGGTGTGGATTGCAGGGACAATTGAAACGTATGAGAAAAAGAGCAGCAACAACGGGTATGTGCTGCGCGGGGAGGGAAGCAAAGGGAAAATTTATCTGCTCGCAAAGCGGGGAGATCTGCCGGTCGGAGCCGCTGTGCGGGTGTACGGAACTGTAAAAAAGCCGGAAAGCCCGCGCAATCCGGGGATGTTTGATGAGAAAACATATTATGAGGGAAAAGGATGTGCGTTTTACGTGATTTCGGAGCGGGAGGAAGTTGTGGATGACGGGCGGTGGAATCTCGGCGAAGCGCTCCGGCTGGAGCGGGAGCGGTGCTGTGCCGTTTTAAAAGAAATGATGCCGGAGGAGGAGGCAGGTGTGCTTTCTGCGATGCTGCTCGGGGAACGGTCGGAACTCACGGAGGAGACGTATCTGGCGTATCAGCAGAGCGGTCTGCTGCACCTGATTTCCGTTTCCGGCATGCATCTGATGCTGCTCGGCATGGCACTCCGACGGCTGCTGATGGCGCTGCATCTGCCGAAAACTTCCGCGTCTCTGGCAGCGGCCGCCGGTATGGTGCTGTATGGCATGTTTACCGGCAGCGGAACGGCGACCGTGCGTGCAGTGGTGATGTTTGCGGTGCGGATGGGAGCTGTCGCAGTGGGAAGGACGTATGATTCCTTAAGTGCGCTCTCTCTTGCGGCAATTCTGATGCTGGCAGAAAACCCCTCGTATCTGGAGCAGAGCGGGTTCTGGCTTTCGTTTGGAGCAGTAACAGCCATTTCCGGGGTTTATCCGGTTCTGGCGGGGGAGAAGGCGGAACGGAAGAGACGCGGGGAAAAAACGGGGTTGGAAAAGCTTGCGGCGAAAGGAAAAGAGGCTGCGATGGTGTACCTTTCCCTGCAGCTTGTCATGATCCCGCTGCAGGCGTGGTATTTTTATGAGATTCCGCTCTTTGCGTTTCTGCCGAATCTGTTTGCAGGAGCTGTCATGACGGCGGTGCTGCTGACGGGTGCTGCGGGGCTTCTGGCGGGACTGGCAAGCGTGAAAGCGGGAAGTGTTGTTCTGCTTCCGGCGCGGTTCCTGCTCACACTTCTGCGGCAGATGACAGCGGCGGTCGCACAGATTCCGGGAAATGTGTGGATCTGCGGTCAGCCGGAAAAATGGCAGATGGCAGGATATGGAATCATTCTGACCGGTCTGCTGGTGATACTGTATGTGCGAAAACGAAAACGGGAGATGAATCCGGATGAGGCAAAACGAACAGGTGCGCAGGCACGAAGGCGGGAGCGGATGCTCTTTGGTATTACCATGTTTTTTGCCTGTGTTCTGCTTTTTTACCGTCCCCGGGAAACGTTTTCCATTACAGCGCTGGACGTCGGCCAGGGCGATTCGCTGGTGGTGGAGAGCGGCCGTTTTGTGATGCTGAATGACGGCGGGAGCAGCAGTGCGTCTGCGATCGGGGAAAAAAGGATTCTCCCATATCTGAAACAGCGCGGCATTGCCGCTCTTGATGCCGTTGTTATCACGCACCCGGACGCAGATCACACGAACGGAATCCTCGAACTGCTGGAGCTGATCGGGGAGCAGAAAACGGCGCTTCGCATCCGCCATCTGTTCCTGCCTGTGTGGATGAAAGGAAGCGAAAAAGAAAATCCTTTTATTTTAGCCGCACAAAAAGCGGGAATTATGGTAGAATATCTAAAAAAGGGAGACGAGATCCGTGCAGGAGAACTCACCGTATCGGTACTTCATCCGGGAGCGGGCGAAGACTATACGGGAGAGGAAAACGCCGGAAGTGTTGTATTACAGCTTTCCTGCGGTGCCTGCCGCGCACTTCTGACGGGAGATCTGGAGGGAAGCGGAGAAGAAGAGGTCCTGGGGGCGGCAGAGCGGTGCCAGATTTTAAAGGTGGCACACCACGGTTCGAAAAATTCAACGAGCGAGGCATTTCTGAACCGCATACAGCCGCAGATCAGCCTGATTTCCTGCGCGTGGCCGGGACGGTACGGCCATCCGCACCGGGAGCTGCTGGAGCGGCTTCGTGCCTGCAAAAGCCATATCTACGGAACACCGGTGGATGGAGCCGTGACAGTACAGCTGAAGCGTGACCGCCTGGCGGTTCACGGATACCGGGCGGATGTGGAATTTCCCGTCTCCTGAATGGTCAAAAGCTCCGGCTGCTGCGGCACTGCGCAAACGTGTTTCTGCCGGAACGAAAGAAAGAGGATGGAATGAAAAGCATTTTAGAAGATATCAAAACGCAGAATTTTAAGCAGGCCTACCTGCTCTACGGAGAAGAAGCCTATCTGAAGCATCAGTATAAAAACAAGCTGAAAAACGCACTGCTGCCGGAGGACGACACGATGAATTTCTCCCGCTTTGAGGGAAAAGGAACCGAGATTCCCAAAGTGATTGACCTTGCGGAGACGATGCCGTTTTTTGCGGACCGCCGTGTGATTCTGCTGGAAAATACAGGATTTTTCAAAAACAAAGCCGACGCGCTGGCAGACTACATGGGATCCCTGCCGGATTATCTGGTGCTGATCTTCGTGGAGGAGGAAGTCGATAAGCGGAACCGTATGTACAAGGCGGTGCAGAAGCAGGGAAGAGCAGTGGAATTTGCTCGTCAGGACGAAAAGACGCTGATGACCTGGGTACTCGGCATGATGAAAAAAGAGGGAAAAAAGATTACGCGCCAGGATATGGAAGATTTTCTGGAAAAGACGGGCACGGATATGGGAAATATCTCGCAGGAGCTGGAAAAACTGCTCAGCTATACGATGGGAAGAGATGTGATCACGCGGGCGGATATCGAGGCAGTCTGCACAACGCAGATTACGAACCGGATTTTCGAGATGATCCGCGCGGTAACGGAGAAGAAGCAGCGGAAAGCGCTCGATCTGTATCAGGATCTGCTGGCTTTAAAGGAGCCGCCGATGCGGATTCTCTTTCTGCTGGCACGCCAGTTTAATCTGCTGCTGCAGGTCAAAGAGCTGCTGGCAGAGCACTGCGATCAGGCGACGATCGCAAAACGGACGGGACTGCAGAGTTTCGTTGTGCGGAACTATATTCCCATGTCGCGCCAGTATGCGGCGGAGGAATTAAAAGCGGCGGTCAATGACTGCGTGCAGATGGAAGAGGACGTGAAGACGGGAAAAATTTCCGATCTGCTGAGCGTGGAGCTGCTGATTACGAAATACAGCAGGGCGGCGTAAGAGCAGAGTTTTCTATAGCAAGACCCGAAAATAATGCAAAAAAGGCAGTGCTGCTGAGCGCGAATTGCAAGGAACAGATTTGAAGGCGTACCGGGGTACGACGAAAATCTGTGACGCAGTAATTCACGCTCTGCGGTGCTGAATTTTTTGCATTATTTTCGGATCTTGCTATAAAAAGAACAAGGCGTACCGGTACAGGAAAACTGGCCGATACGCCTTGTTCTGTGTTTATCAAAAGATCTGTCGCGGCGCACTCGTTTGGTAAGCATAAAAAAAGAACCCAGCCACATGACGGTATGACTAAGTTCTCTTTGGTTTATATCTTTATTATGCGATTGAGTTTACAGCTTTGCTCAGATTGGATACTTTTCTGGCAGCGTTGTTTTTATGATAAACGCCTTTAGAAGCAGCCTTGTCGATGGTAGAGATCGCATTTACTAATGCAGCAGCAGCAGCCTCTTTATCGTTTGCAGCAACAGCAGCATCTACTTTTTTCATAGAAGTCTTAACTGCAGAACGGATTGCTTTGTTGCGGTCTGCCTTTGTCTGATTTACCAGGATTCTTTTCTTTGCGGATTTAATGTTAGCCAAACTGTACACCTCCAATATTTTTAAAATTAATGTGATTTAAGGGATGTTATTCAATGGAACAGACACGGGCGCTCCACTGAAACATGCTTTATTATCCTATAATATTTCGCATGTTTTGTCAATACATATTTTTGAAAAAATTGCAAAAACTACAACAAAAATACAGGAGAAGGAGAAAAGTATGATAGGAAAGTATAGGATGCGGACAGACCTGGCGATGGAGAATCAGGAAAAATTTGAGAGGGACCATGTGGAGATCTCCGGGGTCGAGATTGAGAAGAAGAAAAGAAAGGCGGAAATTCAGACAACCATTATGAAAATCACATCGGAGCAGGGTGCAAAAATGATGGGAAAGCCGAAAGGGACGTATGTGACGATCGAAGCGCCGCTGCTTTTGACGGCAGACGAGGAGGAGAGCCGGAAAGCGGCGGAGGAGTTTTCCCACTGTCTGATGGAAATGGTGCCGGAAGCGTGCGGATCCGTTCTTGTGGCCGGCCTCGGCAACCGCGGCATCACGCCGGATGCGCTCGGGCCGGAGACGGTGGAGCAGCTTAACGTTACGCGCCATCTGGTGCGCACCTACGGAAAGAAGGGCCGGGAAGTGAGTGCCCTTGCTCCCGGCGTTATGGCACAGACGGGCATGGAGGCAGTGGAAATCCTGCGCGGAACGGCAGAACAGACCCATCCAGATGTGATTCTCGCCGTGGATGCCCTTGCCGCATGCAGTATTCACCGGCTGAACTGTACGATCCAGCTTGCCGACACCGGAATCTGGCCGGGCTCGGGCGTCGGAAACCACCGCAATGCCTTAAATCAGGAGACGCTCGGCGTGCCGGTCATCGGAATCGGTGTGCCGACCGTTGTAGGGGCAGGAACGATCGTCCACGATGCCGTCGCAGGCGTTCTGGAATCGCTGGAGGAGTCCGAGATGGATGAATTTCTGGGAGAAGTCATTTCACCGGCGCTCGAAAGCCTTTACGTGACGACAAAAGAGATCGACGAGATGGTCCGCCGCCTGGCCGGGGTTCTTGCGGCAGGTATGAATCAGGCATTTTCCGGGGAACTGTAACATATCATGAATATGGTGATAATATGTGGAATGCCAGGCGAAATGGACGATGGTTCGGATGGGGATGTCTTTTCCTGTCCTGCAGTATACTGCTGTTCCGCAGTGCAGCGGTTCTCCGGAAAAATCATTTCTTAGAGGGGAAAGTTCTGCTGCAGCGGGCGGCAGCACAGGCGGAGCAGTTATCCGTGGATGTGATGATGCCGCTTCTTTTTTATGACGGAAAAGAGGACGGAAGGGGATGGATGGAAAATCTCCTCGCGGCAGTGCGGGATCAGATACCGGCGCTTCGGGAGGGAAGCACGGCAGAAAATACGCTGTCTGCCGGGACAGAAACAGCGGAAACGGATACGGCGAAGCAGGATTCGTTTCCGGGACCGGGAGCAGAAAGAGGGCAGACAGAATCGAAGGAGCAGGGAACTGAGGAAGATCAAAAGGATGGAACTCAAAAAGATGAAACTCAAAAAGATGGAATGGAAATCACGGAGCCGGAGCAGACGGAAACAGGAATCACAGAACCGGCAGCCGGAGAGTCGGCATCAACGGCAGAACCCGAAGCGCCGCAGTCTGTCCCGGAGGAGACCATCGAAACCGGCGGCGCACCGCGTGAGATTCTCTACCCGGAGGCCGACACGATTCAGGAGACAATTTCCCCTGACCTTCTTGCTGACCCGCAGGCGCTCCTGAACCGCTTCTTCGTTGTCGATCCCAACACTTCGGTCCTGCCGGGCGAGATCGACGGCAGCACCCTGCTCGGAAAAGACCTGACCCTGCCGGAAAATGCCGAAGGCCCGCAGATTCTGATCTATCATACCCATTCGCAGGAAACCTTCGCCGATTCCCGTCCGGGAGAAAGAGCGGACACGGTAATCGGCCTCGGTGATGATCTGCAGGAGCTTCTGGAAAAGCAGTACGGATACGAAGTGCTTCATATTACAGAGGCATTTGACATGAAAGAAGGCTGTCTCGAGCGGAGCCGCGCCTACAACTACGCGGAGCCGGTCATCGCAGCGGCGCTGGAAGAACACCCGTCCATTCAGGTCGTGATCGACCTGCACCGGGACGGGGTCAATGGTTCAAAACGTCTTGTGACAGAAATCAACGGAAAGCCGACCGCGCAGATCATGTTTTTCAACGGCCTTTCCCGCACGAAAGAAAGCGGCGAACTGACAAGCCTGCCCAATCCGTATCAGGCGGAAAACCTTGCATTTTCCTTTCAGATGGAGTATGAGGCAAAACAGTATTATCCCGGCTTTTCGCGCTGTATCTATTTAAAAGGCTACCGCTACAACCTCCATCTCCGCCCGAGATCTGTTCTTCTCGAGGTTGGTGCGCAGACGAATACGGTCGAGGAGGTGAAAAATGCAATGGGGCCGTTTTCGGATATCCTGCATAAGGTTCTGTCGGGCAAAAGTCCGGCATCAGGCGGATAAATTTATCTTGCTTTTTTGAGTGGAATTTCGTATCATACAAAATAGACAGATTGCGGGAGTACGAAATATGGAGCAATCTGGTATCGTAGGGAAAAAGCAGGAGGAAAAAACTTGTCAGGAATAGATCAGAGTAAAATTCGTAATTTTTGTATTATTGCCCATATCGACCATGGAAAATCAACCCTTGCGGACCGTATTATTCAGAAAACAGGCCTTTTGACCGAGCGTGAGATGCAGGATCAGGTGCTGGACAATATGGATCTGGAGCGTGAGCGCGGCATCACGATCAAGGCACAGGCGGTCCGTACCGTATACAAAGCGGCCGACGGCGAGGAGTACATTTTAAACATGATTGACACCCCGGGCCATGTTGACTTCAACTATGAGGTTTCCAGAAGCCTTGCCGCATGCGACGGCGCGCTGCTCGTTGTCGATGCATCGCAGGGTATCGAGGCGCAGACCCTTGCCAACGTCTACCTCGCCCTTGACCATGACCTGGATGTGTTCCCAGTCATCAACAAAGTAGACCTTCCAAGCGCCGAGCCGGACCGTGTAATTGCAGAGATCGAGGATGTCATCGGACTGGAAGCGCAGGATGCTCCGCGGATTTCCGCAAAAACCGGCCTGAACGTGGACGAGGTGCTCGAACAGATCGTACAGAAAATTCCGGCACCGGAAGGTGATCCGACGGAACCGTTAAAAGCACTGATTTTCGACTCTGTTTACGATGCATACCGCGGCGTCATCATTTCCTGCCGTGTAATGGAAGGAAGCGTGAAAAAAGGAACGAGAATCCGCATGATGGCGACAGGCGCTGTCGAGGAAGTTGTCGAGGTCGGCTACTTCGGCGCAGGCCGTCTGATCCCGTGCGACGAGCTCTCCGCCGGAATGGTAGGCTATATCACCGCCAGCATCAAAAACGTGCGCGACACCCGCGTGGGTGATACCGTGACCGATGCCGACCGTCCGTGTGCAGAAGCACTGCCGGGCTACAAAAAAGTCAACCCGATGGTATACTGCGGCATGTACCCGGCCGACGGCGCACAGTACGGCGATCTGCGCGATGCGCTGGAAAAACTGCAGTTAAACGATGCATCCCTCTTCTACGAGCCGGAGACATCGGCAGCACTGGGCTTTGGCTTCCGCTGCGGTTTCCTTGGACTGCTTCACCTGGAAATTATTCAGGAGCGCCTGGAGCGTGAGTACAATCTGGATCTCGTAACGACCGCACCGAGCGTTATCTATAAGGTTCACAAAACCGACGGAACCGTCATTGACCTGACCAACCCGTCGAATCTGCCGGACCCGTCCGAGATTGATTATATGGAAGAGCCGCTGGTAAAAGCAGAGATTATGGTGACGACCGACTACATCGGACCGATCATGGAGCTCTGCCAGCAGAGACGAGGCCAGTATCAGGGAATGGAATACATGGAGACGACGCGTGCGATGCTTCATTACCATCTCCCGCTGAATGAGATTATCTACGATTTCTTTGATGCCTTAAAATCCCGCTCCAAAGGTTACGCGTCATTCGACTACGAGCTGCTCGGCTATGAGAGAAGCGAGCTTGTAAAACTCGATATCCTCGTCAATAAAGAAGAAGTGGATGCGCTGTCCTTCATCGTATTCGAGGGATCTGCCTACGAGCGCGGAAGAAAGATGTGCGAGAAGCTCAAAGAAGAGATTCCGCGGCAGCTCTTCGAAATCCCGATCCAGGCGGCTGTCGGATCGAAGATTATCGCCAGAGAAACCGTCCGCGCGATGCGCAAAGACGTCCTCGCCAAGTGCTACGGCGGCGATATTTCCCGAAAGAAGAAGCTGCTGGAGAAGCAGAAAGAAGGTAAGAAGCGGATGCGCCAGGTAGGAAACGTGGAGATTCCGCAGAAAGCCTTTATGAGCGTACTGAAACTGGATGAAAATTAAGAAATAAAAATGAGACCGGCCTGTCGGCGCCGCCTGCTGTTGCGGGAGCGCAGGGGCCGGTCTTTCGATCGTACGGAGGAAAAGCAGAATGAATAAAAAAAGAAAACCACTGGAACTCTATGTGCATATCCCGTTCTGCATCCGGAAATGCGCCTACTGTGATTTTGTCTCGGGACCGGGCACGAAAGCAATGCAGAAGGAGTATGAAGAGGCTCTGCTGGCAGAAATCGATGCAGCGGAAGAGACGGCAGAAAGTGAAGTGATTTCCGTCTTTTTCGGCGGCGGAACACCATCCGCAGTGGATGCCGGAATGCTCGCCCGTGTGATGGAAAAACTGCGGAGCAAGTACGTTTTTTCAGAGGATGCTGAGATTACGCTGGAGGCCAATCCGGGAACGCTGGATGCGGAAAAACTGAAATGTTACAGGAAGAGCGGCTTCAACCGGATCAGTATCGGCTGTCAGTCGGTTCACGATGAGGAGCTGAAACGGCTGGGAAGAATCCACACGTTTGCGGAATTTCAGGAGAGTTTTGCACTGGCACGGGATGCCGGGTTTGCGAATATCAACGTGGATCTGATGTCAGGTCTGCCGGAGCAGAGTGAAGAGAAATGGGAAGAGAGTCTTCGGACGATCGCGGAGCTTTCTCCGGAGCACATTTCCGCCTACAGCCTGATCGTGGAGCCGGGAACCCCGTTTGCGGAGCAGAAACTGGATCTGCCGGATGAGGACACAGAACGCGAAATGTATGCCAGAACGGCGGAAATCCTCGCAGAATACAGCTTTTTCCAGTATGAGATTTCCAATTATGCAAAGCCGGGCTTCACATGCCGCCACAATATCGGCTACTGGAAAAGGACGGATTATCTGGGGTTCGGGCCTTCCGCGGCATCGTTATTCGGAAACCGCCGGTGGACGAACACGGCAGATCGATCTTTGTATCTGAAAGCGTGCGGAGCACTGGAAAAGATCCGTGAGGATGAGGAAATTCTTTCCCGGCAGGATGCCATGGAAGAATTTATGTTTCTCGGCCTTCGAATGACACAAGGGATCTCGACGGCGGAGTTTGAGGAGAAGTTTGGAAAGGAGATCCATGCCGTATACGGCGGGGTTCTGAAGAAATACGAAGCGATGCATCTTTTACAGGAACACAGCGGGCGCCTGGCTCTGACACGCGATGGGATTTCCGTCAGCAATGTGATTCTGGCAGATTTTCTGCTGTAAAAAGATGATAAAGAAATAGAACAAATGTTTGCATAACGCACGGCGGTGTGCTATAATGGGAGAAAACGAGACAAGATTCCTGTCCCTGTCCGGACAGGGATTCCAATTAATAAGAGGAACAGTTATGGCAGAGAAAAAAGAGTTTATCAGAATACGGGGAGCCAGGGAGAACAACCTGAAAGCACTGAATGTCGATATCCCCAGAAACCAGTTTGTTGTATTTACGGGCCTCAGCGGTTCAGGAAAGAGTTCGCTTGCGTTTGACACGATCTATGCGGAGGGCCAGCGGCGGTACATGGAGAGCCTTTCCTCCTACGCGCGCCAGTTCTTAGGACAGATGGAAAAACCGAATGTGGACAGCATCGAAGGCCTGCCGCCTGCTATTTCGATCGATCAGAAATCGACGAACCGGAACCCGCGTTCCACCGTCGGAACCGTGACGGAGATTTACGATTACTTCCGTCTTCTGTACGCGAGAATCGGTATTCCGCACTGCCCGAAGTGCGGAAAAGTCATCAGCCGCCAGTCGGTGGACCAGATGGTCGATCAGATCATGGCACTCCCGGAGCGGACGAAAATCCAGCTTCTCGCGCCGGTTGTGCGCGGCCGCAAGGGAAGACACGAAAAGGTGCTCGAACAGGCAAAACGCAGCGGCTATGTCCGCGTGATGATCGACGGCAGCCAGTATGAGCTGTCCGAGGAGATTACGCTGGATAAGAACCTGAAACACAACATTTCCATTATTGTGGACCGTCTTGTAGTCAAACCGGACATTGAGAAACGTCTGACGGATTCCGTCGAGAACGTACTGGATCTGGCGGACGGCCTTCTGGTGGTCGACACGATGGACGGAAATCAGCTCAACTTCAGCCAGAGCTTTTCCTGCCCGGACTGCGGCATCAGCATGGAGGAGATTGAGCCGAGAAGCTTTTCCTTCAACAACCCGTTCGGCGCCTGCCCGAGCTGTGCCGGCCTTGGCTACAAGATGGAGTTCGACGAGGATCTGATGATTCCGGACAAGACCGTATCCATCGCAGACGGAGCCATCACCGTGCTCGGCTGGCAGTCCTGCACGGACAAATCGAGCTATACGAGAGCCGTTCTCGATGCGCTCGCAGAGGAGTACGATTTTTCCCTTTCCACTCCGTTCTGTGAATATCCGAAAAAAATCCACGATATCCTGATTTACGGAACGAACGGAAAATCCGTCAAGGTGCATTACCGCGGTCAGCGCGGCGTCGGTGTGTACGATGTGGCTTTTGAGGGGCTGATCAAAAATGTAGAGCGCCGCTACCGTGAGACCGGATCGGATTCTACAAAACAGGAATACGAAACCTTCATGCGTGTGACCCCGTGCCAGGCGTGCCATGGCCAGCGTCTGAAACCGACGTCGCTTGGTGTGACGGTCGGAGATAAAAATATTTTTGAAGTAACATCCCTTTCCATCGACAATCTGCAGAAGTTTATGCAGAACCTCGAACTCTCCGAACAGCAGCTGCTGATCGGAAAGCAGATTTTAAAAGAGATCCGTGCGCGTGTGAGCTTCCTTGCGGATGTCGGATTAAACTATCTGACCCTGGCGCGCGGAACGGCATCGCTGTCCGGCGGTGAGGCGCAGAGAATCCGTCTGGCAACGCAGATCGGCTCCGGCCTTGTCGGTGTCGCCTATATTCTCGACGAGCCGAGCATCGGTCTTCACCAGAGAGACAACGACAAACTTCTCGCGACGCTGAAACATCTGCGTGACCTCGGAAACAGCCTGATCGTCGTGGAGCACGACGAGGATACGATGCGCGCCGCTGACTGCGTTGTCGATATCGGCCCGGGAGCCGGTGAGCACGGCGGAGAGCTGGTGGCGATCGGAACAGCGGAAGATCTGATGAAAAATCCGAATTCCATCACCGGAAAATACTTAAGCGGAGAGCTGAAAATTCCGGTTCCGTCCGAGCGCAGAAAGCCGACGGGCTGGCTGAAGGTAGTCGGAGCAAAAGAGCACAATCTGAAAAATATCAACGTGAATTTCCCGCTTGGTGTCATGACCTGCGTGACCGGAGTCTCCGGATCGGGAAAGAGTTCCCTTGTCAATGAAATTCTGTACAAACGGCTGGCAAGAGATCTGAACCGTGCGCGGACGATTCCGGGTGCACACAAAGACATCATCGGTATGGAACAGCTCGATAAGGTCATCGACATCGACCAGTCCCCGATCGGAAGAACACCGCGTTCCAATCCGGCAACGTACACAGGTCTGTTCGATCAGATCCGCGACCTGTTTGCGGCAACGCAGGATGCCAAGGCGCGCGGCTACAAGAAGGGAAGATTCAGTTTTAATGTGAAGGGCGGCCGATGCGAGGCCTGCGGCGGCGACGGTATCCTGAAGATCGAAATGCACTTCCTGCCGGATGTCTATGTGCCGTGTGAGGTCTGCCATGGAAAACGGTACAACCGTGAGACACTGGAAGTCAAATACAAAGGAAAGAGCATCTACGATGTGCTGAATATGACGGTCGAGGAGGCACTGGAATTCTTCAGGCCGGTACCGTCGATTTTCCGGAAATTACAGACCCTGTACGATGTCGGCCTTTCCTACATCCGCCTCGGCCAGCCGTCCACCACGCTGTCCGGCGGAGAAGCGCAGCGTATCAAGCTCGCAGCAGAGCTGAGCCGCCGCGGCACGGGAAAAACGATCTACATTCTCGACGAGCCGACGACGGGACTTCATTTTGCGGATGTCCACAAACTGGTGGAGATTCTGCACCGCCTGTCCGAGGGCGGAAATACCGTCGTTGTTATCGAACACAATCTGGATGTCATCAAGACGGCGGACTATATTATTGATATCGGACCGGAGGGCGGAGACGGCGGCGGAACCGTGATTGCGTGCGGAACGCCGGAGGAAGTGGCCAAGAGCCCGGTATCCTACACCGGAAAATATGTCGAAAAATATCTCTAAAAAATCCTTTCCATTTTAAAAGGGATTGTATATAATAAGAAGCGGGTTGGGTTCAGAACACATTCGATCCTTTTGTGTTTCGGGTGTTTTGAACCCGAACTTATTCTATACAAATTTCAGACAGATTAAAATAAAGAAAAATAAAAGAGAACAGGAAAGGGGATTACTATGGCTGCAACGACCGATATCGGAATTGATCTGGGGACGTCCAGCATCCTGGTCTATGCCAAGGGAAAAGGCATTGTATTAAAGGAGCCGTCCGTAGTTGCGTATGATAAAGATGCAGATAAAGTACGGGCAATTGGAGAAGAAGCGCGTCAGATGATTGGACGGACACCGGGCAATATTATGGCGGTCCGGCCCATGCGGCAGGGCGTGATCACGGACTTTCTGATCACCGAGCGCATGCTGCGCTACTTTATCCAGAAGGCAATGGGAAGAAGAGCATTCCGGAAACCGAGAATCAGCATCTGTGTGCCGTCCGGTGTGACGGAAGTAGAGCGGAAGGCTGTGGAGGAGGCAACGTACCAGGCGGGAGCCCGGGAAGTGCTGATCGTGCCGGAGCCGGTGGCAGCGGCAATCGGATCCGGAATTGACATTACGAAACCATGCGGAAATATGATCGTGGACATCGGCGGAGGCACGACGGATATCGCTGTGATCTCGCTTGCGGGAACCGTTGTTTCTAATTCGGTCAAGATTTCCAGTGAGACATTTGACCAGGATATCATCCGCTATGTACGGAAAACATACAACGTATTTATCGGAGAACAGACCGCAGAGGCAGTGAAAATCCGGATTGGTTCCGCTTATCCGCGGGCCGAGGAGAAAACGATGGAGATCAAGGGAAGAAACGTCATCACCGGACTTCCGGCGACGATTACGGTTTCCTCCGACGAAATCCGAGGTGCCCTTGTCCAGACGACAAACCAGATTGCGGACGCGATCTGTGCCGTGCTGGAAAAAACGCCGCCGGAACTGGCATCCGATGTTTCCGACCGCGGCATTATCCTGACCGGAGGCGGCAGTCTCCTTGCCGGAATGGACGAGCTGATCCAGGAGCGGACCGGCATTAATACCGTGACAGCAGAAAATCCGGCGAGCGTCGTTGCGCTTGGAACCGGCCAGTACCGCGAAGTGATGAATGAATTTGAAAGCCAGTTTTGATAAAAGATGAGTGAAAAAGAAAAAGTAGAAGGCTACGTAGAACACATTATTTTCCGAAATGAGGAGAACGGCTATACCGTCCTGAATCTGAGCATGAAGGGGCGCGAGCTGACATGCGTCGGCACGCTTCCGATGATCGGAGAGGGCGAGCTGATCGAGGCTTCCGGAGATTATATTGAACATGCTGCCTATGGAAAGCAGTTCCGCATTGAATCCTATGAGACAAAAGTTCCACAGGATTCTGTTGCATTGGAGCGGTATCTCGGTTCCGGTGCGATCAAAGGAGTCGGTGCGGCGCTGGCGGCAAGAATTGTGCGCCGCTTCGGTGACGATACGCTTCGGATCATCGAGGAAGAGCCGGAGCGCCTCGCGGAGGTAAAGGGAATCAGCGAGCGGAAAGCGCGTGAAATTGCACAGCAGGTGGCAGAAAAAGCCGAAATGCAGAATGCGATGATTTTCCTCTCGGGATATGGCATTGCACTGAATCTCGGTGCAAAGATTTATCAGCAGTACGGGGACAATGTGTACCGGATTTTAAAGGAAAACCCGTATAAAATGGCGGAAGATATCGCAGGCGTGGGATTTCGGACGGCGGATGAGATTGCCGGAAAAATCGGGATTGCCGTGGACAGCGAATTCCGCATCAAGAGCGGTCTTTCGTATGTGCTGAATCAGGCGACGGCAGAAGGCCATGTCTATCTGCCGGAACCGGTGCTGCTTCGGAGAGGGCAGGAACTTCTCGGCGTAGAACCGGAGCGGATGCAGAAATCTCTGCAGGATATGGCAATCGACAAAAAAGCGGTCATCCGCGAGCTCCCGGCCGAACGGGAAGGGGATGAGCCGCTGCGGATTGTGTACGCCAGCCAGTATTATTATCTGGAACTGAGTACGGCGCGCATGCTGCATGAGCTGAATATTACATGCGAGGAAGACCGTGAGGCAATCGAAAAGCGGATCGGAAAGATCGAGAAAAAATATCAGATCGAGCTGGATGAGATGCAGAAGACGGCAGTCGTTGAGGCGGCATACAGCGGTCTTATGATCCTGACCGGAGGTCCCGGAACCGGAAAAACGACGACCATCAATGCGATGATCCATTATTTTGAGGCAGAAGGCCTCGACATTTTCCTGGCAGCGCCGACCGGAAGAGCGGCGAAACGAATGACAGAGGCAACTGGCTGTGAGGCATGCACGATCCATCGTCTTCTGGAACTGACGGGAAATGTGGATGATTCCTCGGCAAATGTGCATTTTGAGCGGAACGCAGATAATCCGCTCGACGCGGATGTCATCATCATTGATGAGATGTCGATGGTTGATATCCACCTGATGCATGCCCTTCTTTCCGCGATTGTGCCGGGAACAAGGCTGATCCTGGTGGGAGACCAGAACCAGCTTCCAAGTGTCGGCCCGGGCAGTGTCCTCCGGGATCTGATCCGTTCGGAATGCTTTCCGATTGTCTGCCTGACACACATTTTCCGGCAGGCATCCCAGAGCGATATTGTTGTCAATGCACATAAGATCCATAATGGGGAAGAGGTTATACTGGACAATAAGAGCAAAGATTTCTTCTTTTTGAAACGGTACGATGTCAACGTGATCTGGAAAGTGCTGGTGACGCTGGTGTCCCAGAAACTGCCGCGTTATGTGGATGCCCGCCCGCAGGATATCCAGATTCTGACTCCGATGCGGAAAGGTGCACTCGGCGTGGAAAATCTGAATCAGATTCTGCAGAAATACCTGAACCCGCCCGCACCGGACAAAGCCGAGCGGGAAAATGGAGGTAATATCCTCCGCGAGGGCGACAAGGTCATGCAGATCCGCAACAATTACCAGATGGAGTGGGAAATCCGCGGCATCAACGGAATCGTGGCGGAGCGCGGTATGGGTGTATTCAACGGAGACCTCGGCATGATCCGGAGTATCAACCCGTATACCGAGGTGATCACCGTGGAGTTTGAGGAAGGAAAATTCGCAGACTATACGTTCAAACAGGCGGACGAGCTGGAGCTCGCCTACGCCACAACGATACATAAAGCGCAGGGAAGCGAGTACCCGGCGGTTGTGATTCCGCTGCTCGGCGGCCCGCGTATGCTGATGACGCGGAATCTTCTGTATACGGCCGTGACGAGAGCCAGAAAGTGCGTCACCATCGTTGGAAGTGATGTGACATTCCAGGCAATGATCGGAAATCATATCGAGGCGAACCGGTATACAACGCTCGCCAGAAGAATCCGGGAAATGCGGGAAGAAAACGCGTAAACACGTTTTTCCGGGGCATGGATGCGGCTGCATCCGGCAGAGTGGATAAGGGAAAGCGCAGGTTACATGAAAGAAAAAAATAAAACAGGAAACTGGCTTTTAAACGCAGTTTATCCGAGACGATGTCCCATCTGTGACGGACTGCTGTCACGTGAGGAGCCGTATCTATGCCGGAATTGTGTGGAAAAGATCCATCCGATTCTGGGCGCGCGGTGCAAAAAATGCGGGAAACCCGTGGGCAGTGAGGAAGAGTTCTGCCGGGACTGCAGCAGAACGAGGCACAGCTTCGACCGCGGTTTTGCGCCGTACGGTTACCACGGGGAACTTGAGGCTTCCCTGATGCGGTTCAAATATCATGAACGGCAGGAATACGCTGGATTTTATGCTCACGCGGCGTTTTTCTATGTGGGAAAGCAGATCCAGAGAAGAAATCCGGAGGTGCTCGTTCCGGTGCCGCTTCATCCGGCGAGACAGCGGCAGCGAGGCTACAATCAGGCGGAGGTATTTGCAGAAAAGCTGGCAGAAGAAATGGAACTTCCCATGAATGCCCGCCTGATCCGCCGTGTGAAAAAAACAAAACGCCAGAAAGAGCTTAGTCCCGCCGAGCGGCGGAAAAACCTGGAGGGAGCTTTTGCATTGGCAAAGCCGGGACAGATGAAATACTGCCGGATTCTTCTGGTAGATGACATTTTCACAACGGGAAGCACGGTTGATGCCATTGCGTCACTGTTGAAAGTGAATGGAGCAGAACAGGTGGATTTTGTTTGTGCGGCAATTGTAAAATAGTGTGTGAATATTTTGAGAATAGCTTTCCAATATCGGAAACATATGGTAAAATAAACATAATTTAGAACGGGAAGAGGAGACCAAGAGGCATGTTGGACGAAAAAAGGATTCGTCAGATGACAAAACTGGCTTTTTTCGAAAAAAAAGAAGAAAAAAATGCCTTACGAATCGGCCGCTATTTTCGGAGTGATTACATCGGAAAAGAGCTTCTGAAAAATTTTTTTCTGGCTTCCATCGGATACATTCTGGTACTTGCGGTTGCAGTCTTATATCATATTGAATGGTTGGTGGACGAGATAGACACAATCGACCTGCAGTTTGCAGCAGGGTGTCTGATCGCGTCCTATCTGTGTTTTCTGGCAGTCTATTCCATTGCCGTGTATGTGATCAGCACGATCCGTTACCAGGGAGCACAGAAAAAGCTGAAATGGTATGGAAAAGAGCTGGATGACCTGCAGAACATATATGAGGAACAGGAAAAAAGCGGGAAGAAATCCGGGCGCAGGAGGAAGGAAACATGACAGTATTGATCGAACTGAAAGAAAAATTAAAAGAGTTTTACGGCTCCTGCAGCGGAATCGTACTTCCGATTGTGAAATTTCTGCTCGCTCTTGCTGTATTTCGTGGTATTAATTCCAATCTCGGCTATCTGAAGATGCTGAACAGCATGTATGTGGTATTGATTCTGTCACTGATCTGCGCCATCCTGCCATTGAATGGAATGGTTTTCCTTGCAATGCTGGTGATCATCGGCCACTGCTTTGCACTTCACATGGTAGTCGCGGGTCTTGCGGCGCTGGTTCTGCTGGTGCTCTGGTTTCTATATCTTCGCTTTGTGCCGAAGGATGCGCCGGCACTCCTTTTGACACCGCTCGCATTCTGGCTTCACGTGCCATCTGCCGTTCCGGTTGCCTATGGTCTTGCCGGCACGCCGCTCTCTGCATTTTCAGCAGCCTGCGGTGTCGTTGTCTACTATATGTGCGACATGATTCACGGAAAAATGGAGCCGCTGCTTTATGCGGCGGAAGCACCGGAGATCACGGCAGTCGTACAGGAATTTTTCAACGGCCTCTTCCGCAATGAGGAAATGCTGCTGGTTCTGATCGCCTGCGCACTGACCGTACTTCTTGTCAATGCAATCCGCCACAGCAGTGCGGACTATGCATGGCAGATTTCCATTGTGGCAGGTTCGGTTGCCTATGCGGTTATTATGATTGCCGGAAGCCTGGCACTGGACGTACAGATTGCACTCCCGATGGTTCTGATCGGGGCGGCGGCCGGCTGTCTGGTTGGATTTGTTCTGGAGTTTTTCCTGTTCGGTGCAGACTACACCCGGACAGAATACCTGGAATATGATGACGACGATTATTATTACTACGTAAAAGCCGTTCCAAAATTCAATGTGACAAAGGCACAGCGCTGTGTGACTTATATTCGGAATGAAAAGAAAAAAGAACCGGATCTGACAGACGAGGAACTCGATGCTCTGGCAAATCTTGGACATACAGAAGAATCCGGGAACAGCAGGGATCTTGATGAGATCGAGGAAAAAGAAGAAATAGAAGAAATAAACGAAACAGAAGAAATTCAGGAAGAAGAAATTCCGCCGCTGGACGAGGGCGATTATCAGGATGTGGATTATAAGAGCATGCTGGAGGACACCTTAAAGGATCTTTAAAAGAATTTTGAAAATCAGAAGAAAACCGGCCGGGGGAAAAGAAAGGAAGTGACAGTGTGCGTGGCGTGTGGAACTGGATTGTCACAAGAACGGCAGACTACGGGCTGCCAAAACAAATTGAACTGATTGATATTGTGCAGATTCTGCTCATTGCATTTTTCGTCTATCACCTGATCCGCTGGCTGCAGAATACAAAGGCCTATACGCTGATGAAAGGTATTTTTCTGATTGGTGTCTTTGTCATCATTGCAAACGTGCTGAAAATGCAGACGATTCTGTGGCTGTTCGGAAACATCGGCGGGGCGGCGATCACAGCGGTTGTAATTATCTTTCAGCCGGAGCTTCGAAGAGTGGTCGAGCAGATTGGAGAAAAGAATCCGCTGTCTGCCATTTCTTTTGCGAGCGGCCAGGAGGAAAATGAACGGTTCAGTGACAAAACCATCAATGAACTGGTAAGGGCCAGTTTTGAAATGGGAGAAGTAAAGACCGGAGCGCTGATCGTCATCGAAAAGACCATCACCCTGGAGGAATATGAAAAGACCGGAATCCCGATTGACGGCGTTCTGACCAGCCAGCTGCTGATCAATATTTTCGAACACAATACGCCGCTGCACGACGGAGCCGTGATTGTACGGAACAACCGTGTCACGGCAGCAACATGTTACCTGCCGCTGTCCGACAACATGGATCTGAACAAGAATCTTGGAACACGCCACCGTGCAGGTGTCGGCATCAGTGAGGTGACGGATTCCTTTACGATTATTGTCTCCGAGGAAACCGGAAATGTGTCGTATGCTTCCGGCGGAGAACTCCACACGGCAGTAACACCGAGCGACCTTCGGGAGCAGCTTCACAAAATCCAGAAGCTCGCGAAAAAACCGGAAGAGAAGAAAGGATGGCATATCCGCGGAATGCGTCAGAAAGTGGAGGGAGAGAAGAAATGAAAAAGAAAATTCTGAAAAAGCTTCTGAACAATCTCCCTTTGAAAATTCTTTCTATCCTGATTGCCATTGTAATCTGGTACGTTGTGGTCAGTGTGAATGACCCGATTGTGAAAGAGCGCTTTGATGTCCCCGTGCAGGTGACCAATGAAGCCTACATCGCAGCCGGAAAGAAAACATACCAGATTGCGGAGGAATACCAGACGGTCACGGTTACTGTCACGGACAACAACTCGGTTGTCAGCCGGCTGAAGGCATCGGATATCACCGTCACGGCCGATCTGACCCAGATTGTGACGATGGATACAAACCCGGTTTATGTGCCGATCAAGGCAGCGTGCTCCATGGTAAAACAGGAAAAACTGAGCACAGTGACAGCAACGATCCCTGTGGAAATCGAGGATGTGGACAGCGAAAAATTCCCGATCACAATTGACGCAGGAAATACGAAACCGGCAAAAGATTACGAAGTGGGAACGATGACTTCCGATCCGGAGAGCATCACCATTTCCGGCCCGACGTCCCTGATCAATAAGATCAGCAGTGTGGTGGCAAAAGTAGATGTAACCAATATGCGGAATTCCGGAACCGTCACGGCGGATCTGATGATTATTGATAAAAACCAGGATGAGATGCCGGAATCCCAGATGGAATTTTTGAATTTCGACAGCGGCTCCCCGCAGGTGGATGTGGATATTGAACTGTGGCGCCGTGTATCCGGTATTAAGCTGAGTGCACTGTACAGCGGAACTCCGGCAGACGGCTATCAGATTAAAAATATCTATACCACGCCGGAGGAAATCACCGTTGCCGGATCCGAGGAGGCACTTGCAAAGCTGGCGGATGAAGGCAATACGATTGAAATTCCGGAAGACTATACCTCCGTTGCAGGACAGCGCTCCGATGTGGAGACGACGGTTGACTTAAGCGATGTTCTCGCCGATGTGACAGATCTGAAAGTATCTTCCAGTTCGTCTGCATCCGTTACCGTTCACGTAACGGTTATGCCGAATGAGAGCAGGGAATTTGAACTTGATGTCGATCAGATCGAGACGGGCAATCTTCAGTCCACTTATACCGTTCTGTATGATCAGACACAGCTTGCAATCCGCATTAAAGCATCGGACAAAAATCTGGCCAAATTAGATACTTCTCAGATCAACGCATCCATAGATCTGAATGGAATGGGTGTCGGGGATTACGAGGTACCGGTAAAAATCACACTGCCGGATGGCTATGAGCTCGTAGACAGTGTCAAGACAACGATTCATATCAAAGAAAAAGCAGTAGCAAATAAAACGACAGGAACAAATTAGGAGGGAAACCAATGGTAAGCGGAAAAGTGACCGTGAAAAATCCAACCGGCCTTCATCTTCGCCCGGCCGGAACCCTGTGCAAACAGGCAATGCAGTTTAAATCATCTATTACATTCCACTACGGAGATGGAAATACAGCAAATGCAAAGAGCGTCTTAAGCGTCCTTGGCGCATGCGTCAAATGCGGAGACGAAATTGAGCTGTTCTGCGAGGGAGAGGACGAGGAGGAAGCTCTGCAGTTCCTTGTCAATTCCATCCGGACGGGACTTGGGGAAGAACTGTAAGGAGAAAGAACAATGAAGAAATATGATTATGTTCTGGTTGGCGCCGGTCTGTATTCCGGAGTGATTGCTTATCTTGCCGGTCAGGCAGGGAAAAGCTGTCTTGTACTGGAACGAAGAGATCATACAGGCGGAAATATTTACTGCGAAGAAATCGAGGGAATTCATGTACACAAGTATGGAGCGCATATTTTCCATACTTCGAATAAAGAGGTGTGGCAGTTTGTCAATTCGCTGGCAGAATTCAACCGTTATACAAACTCGCCGATTGCCAACTACAAAGGCGAAATTTATAATATGCCGTTCAATATGAATACCTTCAGTAAAATGTGGGGAATCCGCACACCAGAAGAGGCGAAAACAATCATCGAAGAGCAGAGAAAAGCTGTTCCGGGAGAGCCGAAAAATCTGGAAGAGCAGGCGATCAAACTGGTTGGAAAAGATATTTATGAAAAGCTGGTTAAGGGTTATACAGAAAAGCAGTGGGGAAGAGACTGCAGTGAGCTGCCGAGCTTTATCATCAAACGGCTTCCGGTGCGCTTTACGTATGACAACAACTATTTCAATGACCTTTATCAGGGAATTCCAATTGGCGGCTATAACGTTCTGACAGAGCGGCTTTTTGAAAAAGCGGATGTACAGACAGGTGTTGATTTTCTGGAAGATAAAGAAAAGTACCTGGCGATGGGTGAGACGGTGATTTACACCGGAGCGATTGATGCGTTTTACGATTATGCACTTGGCAAGCTGGAATACCGTACGGTGCGCTTTGAAACAGAAGTGCTGGATACCGACAATTATCAGGGCGTGGCTGTAGTAAACTACACCGATCGGGAGACACCGTATACGCGTGTGATCGAACACAAGCATTTCGAATTCGGAACCCAGAAAAAGACCGTCATTTCCAGAGAGTATTCCACCGACTGGAAAGAGGGGATGGAGCCGTACTACCCGGTGAATGATGCCAGAAACCAGGAACTTTATCAGAAATATGCCGCACTTGCGGAAAAAGAAGAGAAGGTTATCTTTGGCGGAAGACTTGGAGAATACAAGTATTACGATATGGACAAAGTCATTGAGGCTGCACTGAACCAGTGGGAGAAAATGCAGCGGTAGGAAAAAGAACTGCAAACGGAAATCAATCAAAACGGACTGCACACTTGACAGCAGTCCGTTTTTTGACTATATTATAAACGATATCCGGCTGGAAAATACCGGAAAATAAGAAAATGAAAGAGGTCGTTATGAGAAAAGAATATGATGACGAGGATGAAATCCCGGAAAGACGCCATTCCTCAGGAAAGAAAAAGAAGAAATTCGGCTGGGTTAATGTGCTCACCATCCTTCTCGTAGTTGTACTGGTTGTGCTCGTCGGTGTCTATGCTGTAATCAATCACTATTACAGCAAGAGTAACTACGTAAGCGACGATAAAATCACGATCAATAAATCCACAGAGGTTGAGACCGAAAGTACCGGGTTGACTGATGAGGAGACGGATGCCCTGCAGTCTGAGATTTTAAATGAGACACAGGACATTGAACTTCCAAACAACAATAACGTGTACAACATTTTGCTGATCGGTGTTGACCGTCGTGACAAAACGTGGTATGGAAACTCCGATTCCATGATTCTGATGTCCATCAATAAAGATACAAAACAGATCCACATGACATCCTTTATGCGTGACCTGTATGCAAATATCCCGGATGTCGGTGTGAAAAAACTGAATGCAGCCTGCGCATATGGCGGCGGTCCGCTGGTTGTACGAACCATTGAGGACAACTACAAACTGCCGATTGACAATTATGCAAGTGTTGACTTCGATTCCATGATTGACATTATCGATGCCATCGGCGGAATCGAGCTTTCGCCGAGCGATGATGAAATCCGTGTAGCGAACCAATATGTTGATGAAATGTGCAGACTCCGTAATGTGGATGCTTCCGCCCACCAGTATACAGCAGGCGGAGAGCAGCATGTGGATGGCTATCAGGCAGTTGCATATGCAAGAATCCGTTACGTTGGAAATTCTGATTATCAGAGAACGGAGCGTCAGCGAGAGGTTTTAAGCAAGATGATGCAGAAAATGAAATCGTCAAGCGTAACAGAACTGAGTGCACTGGCGGATACCATTCTTCCAAGTGTTACCCATAACATTGATCAGTCTACATTGATGACATTGATCGGAGAGCTGCCGACAATTCTGTCCTACGAGATTGTACAGAGCCGTGTACCGTACGACGACTTGTACTCCAGCAAGGGTGAGATGCTTGTTCCGGACTTCGCAGCAACCATCTCGAGACTTCAGACAGAGATCTATGGATCTACCACGGTAAACGAATAAAAGAACAGTAAAAAGCCTTCTGTTTCCGGTCAGAAAACCGGGGTCAGGAGGTTTTTTCTGCCCGAAAAACAGGAAAAAACCATAAGAAATTTGTAAGGTATTTTACCGGCGGATAACTTGAAATAGATGGAAAAATGTAGTAAGCTATAAATTGTATAAGAGTAAAAAAATGGGAGGATGAATAAGAATGAAAAGAAAGTTTCTGGCCGCAGCCGTACTTGGCGTCATGGTAAGTGTTACACCAGCCGGTGCATATGCAGCTTCTACAGAAACCAGTCCATTACCGGTAAATTCGGAAAGTGATACTGTAGCTCAGGCCGAAGACGAAGAAACGACTCCGACTCCGGCGCCAACTGAGACCCCAGAGGTTACACCGAGTGAGACTCCGGCTCCAACCGAGGCACCGACCGCAACACCAACCGTAACACCAACTGAGACCCCTTCCGAGACACCGACGCCGAGCGCAACTCCGGCTCCGGAAGTAAGTAATCTGAAGGAAGGCTGGAACAGCGTTGAAAAAGATGGAAAGAAACAGTTTCAGTACGGAGTTCTGGATGAGAATAATAAGGTGGTAGCTGCTACCGGACCAATAGAAATCGACGGCGTCGATTATGCGTTTGACGAAAATGGCTATATGCTGACCGGTGAAGTAGAGCTGACGGATGAAGATGGAAAAACCGGAATCTACTACTTTGAGACAGAAGGGGAAGATCCTGCAAAAGATGAACTTGGTTCGAGACAGCAGGGTATTTGTGAAGGAAAAGTATTTGCACCGGAACTGAAAAAAAATGAACTTGTTACACTCGAATTTAATGATGGAAGCGTAGACGATTACTATGCGGATGAAAACGGCTATGCCATCTGGAGCAAGACCCAGAAGGTAGGAGATAAAACATATCTGTTTGGCGATGACGGCACCCGCGTAAAAGAGGCAGGTTTCCAGACTGTTGTCGATGAAAAAGGGGTAACGCATACCTACTATCTGAATGCAGACAGCACCGTATCTCTTGGAAACCACACCGTATATCAGCAGGAAGACCGTACCGTAAGCTGGCTGACAGTAGGTTCTACCTGGTATCTGGTAGATGCAGAAACTGGAGAACTCCTTTCCGGCTGGCAAAAGGTAGATACAGCAACCTACTATATGAAACCAGGTTCCTTTGATGCGAACGGAGACATGAAAGACGGAAGCTTCGAGATGGAGACCGGCAATCAGAAAAATAAATCCGGCTGGGCTGAAATTGATGGAAAATGGTACAGCTTCCGAAGCTGGGGCGGCGTACGAACCGGCTGGTTCAATTACGATGGAAATAAATATTATCTCCACGAAGACGGCCATATGGAAGACAATGCACTGAATCTGAATGGAACCTTGTACTTCTTCCGAAGCTGGGGCGGTATGCGCGTCAATGATGTTGCTGAATATGAAGGCAATTATTACTATGTCGGAGCTGACGGAACCGTTTCGACCACAACTGGCTGGAAAAAAATTAAAACCGCAACTCAGACGATCTGGTACTGGGCAACGGCAGACGGCGGAAAACTGCTGACGAATTCCTGGCTGGATTACAATGGAAACAGCTATTATCTGAAAGCCGATGGAAAAATGGCTTTTAATGAGTGGCTGGATAACACCTATTACTTCCGCAGCTGGGGTGCGGCCTACAAAAACGCATGGGCAAAAGTCAACAATGTATGGTATTATTTTGACGGAAACGGAAAGAAATATACCAGCGGCTGGCTGACCTACAAAGGAAATAAGTATTATCTGAAATCCGATGGAACCATGCTTGCCAATGAATGGCTCGATGGAAAATACTACTTCAAGAGCTGGGGTGGTATGTATAAAAACGAATGGGGCAAGTCCGGCGATACCTGGTACTGGTTTAATGCAGATGGAACCAAACGGACGCAAAAAGGCTGGTTCCTCTATGATAAAAATTATTATTATCTGGATAAAGATGGAAAAATGCTGACCGGCTGGGTTTACCATGACGGTAACTATTATTACATGAAGAGCTGGGGCGGCATGGCACATGACGAGTGGATTCTTCATGATAAGAACTGGTACTACTTCAAGAGCTGGGGCGGCATGTACCATGATCAGTGGCTGACACTGAACGGTTCTCAGTATTATTTCCGCAGCTGGGGCGGAAGATATCAGAACTGCACAGCTACGATCAATGGAAAACAGTACAAATTCGATGCTTCCGGACGCAGAATCACGGAAGGATGGGAGTACATCGGAAAATACCGCCGTTACCGCAAAGCAGACGGTTCTCTGATGGAGGATGTGACAAGCATCTTCAATCCGTCATCCAAATACATCACAGTAGACAGAACCCGCGGACGTGTCACCATTTACGGCTATAACAGTGCAACCGGTTCTTACGATACCCCGATCAAATCAATGATCTGCTCCGTAGGAAATCCAATCAGTTACACTGCAGCAGGAACATATAAAATCGGCTGGCAGTTGAAAAAGAAGCAAATGAGAGGTGAAGATTATGTGTGCTGGGCACCATATGTATCACAGATTTATGACGCTGTTTACTTCCATGGCGTAGCAAGCAGCACACCGGATCTGAATATGATCTCTGCCGTAGACTTCAATTCCCTGGGATCACCGATGTCACATGGTTGTGTCAGACTGACTGCAATCGATGCAAAATGGATTTATGATAACGTCAGCAGCGGAACAACGGTCCGCATTGGCGACAATCTGGATTATCCGCTGACAAACCCGACCCGTTATACCTGGACAGGCGGTGCTTTCGGAAGCGATCCGACATATCGATAAAAAATAGAACAGGAATACCTGTATGAGAAAATCCATCGGGGCAGCAGTGCCGCCGATGGATTTTCTGATAAGAAGACATCGGCCATTTTACAGGAAAGGAAGACAGATACGATGGAATTACAGGAAAAGAAAAAGAACCGGACAGAACAGAAAACAGATATGCAGAATAAGGAAAAGGCATTGCTTACCCAACTTGACGAGATTGCAAAACAGGATCTCTGTCTGGCATTCTCCGGCGGTGTGGACAGCAGTCTGCTGCTGAAGCTTGTCATGGATGCATCTGCAAAATATGGAACAAAGGTTTATGCAGTAACCTTTCAGACACGGCTGCATCCGCCCTGCGACCTGGAGACAGCGACAAGAGTAGCAAAGGAGGTTGGCGCTGTTCATGAGGTCCTTTTTGTTGATGAGCTGGAGCAGGAGGCAATCCGTTACAATCCGGAAAACCGCTGCTATCTCTGTAAGCACTATCTATTTGGGAAACTTCTGGAATTTGCCCGCGATCACGGTGTCACCCAGGTACTCGACGGAACAAATGAGGATGACCTTCATGTCTACCGGCCGGGGCGAAAAGCGCTGAGAGAATATGGTGTCATCAGCCCGCTTGCAGCGTGTCATGTGACAAAAACAGAGGTAAAAGCACTTGCTGCAAAGTACGGCGTTTCCGTAGCACACCGTCCATCCACTCCATGTATGGCGACACGCCTTCCCTACGGGGCAGAAATTAACTATGACGTTCTGGATCGGATTGCGGACGGCGAAGCATGGCTTCATACGCTGTTCGGTGCGGAAGAGAATCTCCGTCTGCGTGTACATGGCGATGTGGTGCGTCTTGAAATCTCACCGGAGCGTATGGGGGAAGTGCTTGAGAAGAGAGAAGAAATGATTGCATATCTGAAAAAGCTCGGCTTTTCTTACCTGACGATGGATCTGGAAGGGTTCCGTTCCGGCAGTATGGATGAGAAAATAACACAGAAAGAGGAAACAAAATGAAAGCAATTTTAAGTGCGGACCGCAAATGGGGTCTGGGATATCAGGGACGGCTGCTGGTAAGTATTCCGTCTGATCTGCGGTTCTTCCGTGAAACTACGATGGGACACGTTGTCGTGATGGGAAGAAAGACACTTGCTACACTACCGGCAGGGCAGCCCTTAAAAGGCAGAACGAATATTATTTTAAGCCGTGATCCGGAATGGACTGTCCGCGGCGCAACCGTTGTCCACAGTATCAAAGAGCTGATGGAAGTATTAAAGCCGTATGAGGACGACGATATTTATGTTGCGGGCGGCGGAGAAATTTACCGTCAGCTTCTCCCATACTGTGATACGGCATACGTCACACGAATTGACATGACGTATCAGGCGGATACCTTCTTTGAGGATCTTGACGAATCACCGGATTGGGAGATGGTAGAAGAGGGCGATGAGCAGACCTGCTTTGATATTGAATTTTATTTCACGGAATACCGAAGAAAGAATGAAAAGGCAGAACGCCCGAGATAAGGGTAAGACAGGACGTAAAAAACGGAGAAACCACAGAAAAAGCGGTTTCTCCGTTTTTTTTCATATAGGATACAAAAAGTATCAGTGCTGTCCGCCTGCAGAAAGCTCCAGCATTTTTTTCTTAATATCATTTTCGAGCTGTACCAGCTCAACTTCAGCGGCGGCACGTTTCTGGCGGCCGTCCTCCTGAATCTTCATCACTTCATCGAGGGTAGAGATCAGGCTCTGGTTCGTCTGTTTTAAGGTTTCCATATCGACGATACCGCGCTCAGATTCTTTTGCAGTCTCGATCGTTGCCATCTTCAGATTCTCCGCATTCTTTTTCAGAAGCTCATTTGTCATATCCGAAACCTGGCGCTGTGCTTTGGCAGCCTCAGTCGAGTGATGAACGCCGAGTGCAATGATCATCTGGTTTTTCCAGAGCGGAATGGTGTTGACGAGTGTGGATTGGATCTTTTCGGCCATTACAGAATCGCTGTTCTGAAGCATGCGGATCTGCGGCGCTGTCTGGATCGAAACCATACGGGTCAGTTCCAGATCATACAGTTTCTTCTCAAATCGGTTGCAGAGATCTTCGAGATCCTTGGCAGCCTGTGCATCTTCGGCCTTTCCGGTCATCTGCGCTTTATTCTGCAGATCACGGAGTTCTGTGGAACGTACCAGCTCCAGCTTTTTCTTTCCAGCGAGAATGTACATGGTCAGCTCTTTAAAATAATTCAGGTTCTGTGCATACATCTGATCCAGAATGGCAATGTCTTTCAGAAGCTGCCGCTGGTGGCCGTCGAGCACGTCACAGATTTTATTGACATTCACCTCTGCCTTGTCATACTTCGCTTTCATTGCATTGATTTTGTTCGTGCTTTTCTTAAAGAAAGAGAATGGTCCCTTTTCTTCTTCTGCGTCAAACGTTTTCAGCTCTGTCACAACAGAGGTGAGCAGATCGCCGATTTCCCCGAGATCTTTGCTTCTGACGTTCTCCAGCGTTTTCTCGGAGAAGTCTGCCATTTTCTTCTGTGCACCGGCACCGTACTGCAGAATGCCGTTTGTATTGGCAAGATCAATCTGGGAAACAAAGGCATCCACCATGGCTTTCTGTTCGTCGGACAGAACAGAATCATCCATGACCTCTTTCTTTTCTTCCGGCTGCTGTACCGGAAGTTCCGGTTCCGGCTCCGGAGTGCCGAAACTTAAGCTTGGAATTTCAGTGGTGTCCTTTACAAAATCATTCATGTTTTCTATTCTCCTTTTCTTCGGTACGGAAACGTAACCGGTGATTTGATTTCAATTGTATAGCTTTGAATAGTTACATGTGAAGCGGCTCAATATCCTGCGTTGACGGACCTGCCTGATTTGTCAGTCCCTCCTGCGCCAGCATCGTCTGCAGAACAGAGATATCAGAAGAAATATCCCATGCCGTTGTCTGGAACAGATCATCAAGCAGCTTTTCGAATGCGGCATTGATGGTATCCAGTGTGTCCTCGATTTCCTTCTTGGTTCGGAGGATATTGTCGCTTTGAATTGGTTCGTTCTCAAAGGAACGGTAAGCGTCGAGCAGCTTCCAGGTTGTCGGCATATAGTAATCCATAAATTTCCGCAGGGCGGCGGCTTCTTTTGGGCGCTTTTTTGCCTCCTCGAGAATCCGGGTAACAACCGTTTCGAGACGGCTCAGCTTGGCTGTGATGACTTCACCCGGCAGATCCAGGTTGCACTGATGGATCTTCTGAATATACGATTCACATTCTTCCAGCATCTGCTGGTATTCCGGCGTTACACCGGAGGCCTCCAGCTGTTCACGTGCTTTCTGCTCAGCAATCTGCTGTTCCTTCTGGCTGGCGAGCATTGCGCGGTACTGGTCGTAGCAGTCATTTGTTACCATCAGACAGGTACCATTCTCGTCGAGGTGGCCCTGGCGCAGCATGGATTTATCAATCATGGTCGTAATATCGGTCAGAAGCTCACCTTTCTCACAGTGCATACTGTCGCAGAGTTCTTTCGTGGAAATATATTCCTTTGTGCCGATCAGCGTACAGATCTGGCGGAAATGGCGGACCAGACGCCGGTTTTTACTTCCCTTTTTCAGAAGAATGCCGCCGCCGATGGTAAATGCGGCAAAAATAAGAGAAGGAATCAGCGCGCTGTTGTCTGGACCTGCAAATAAGGAATAGAGACTAAGCGCTGTGCAGCAGCCGAACAGTCCGGTGACACCCCAGCCGGCGGCCGTCTGAAATCCGCCGACAAGTGCAAGATCGGTGGATGGCATAAAGCGCTCGCGCAGTACACGGCGTTCTTGTATGCGGCTGTTCCATTCCGTATTCTGGGAGGTCTGCCAGGTATGGGAAGGTTTGGGAACCGGGTTCGCGCTCTTACCCGGCATCGTGCCTCCCGGCCCGTAGGAATAGTGATGCGGTCCGGTCTGCTGCGCTGTATTATTATGGGAAGAATGCTGGCTGCTGTAGGAAGTATCTGCGGAATAGCCGCGGGACGGCTCCTGTGTGCCATTTGCACGGAATGGTCCCTTCCGGTTTGGGTAGACAAACTGGTTGATGGTGTCTGAAATCTTCCGGTTTAATTCCTGAAAATCCTGAGAATTTACAGCGTTATCCACAAGCTTTCCAATACTGTCGCCGACATCCTTTAAATCATCTTCAAAACTCATGACAGTTCCTTTCTGATGAGGTACTTTTTCTGTGTACCGTTTTCCATTTATTATACAATGCGATTGGAAATCTTACAAGCATACAGTGCTTAATTTTCTATGAAGCTGGAGCTGACGGGAATGGTTACAGTTCACAGGAAATGATTTTGTTTTTGGATGAGTTGAAAGAAAGCAGTAACTATTATATACTAAAGAATATCGAATGTCAGAAAAAATCAAATCAGAATAAAGGGGCCGCAATACTAAATGAATAAAAACGAAATTATCCAGATACAGGGAATGGAATATAAAGAAATGACAAAACAGCTTTTGAACGAATGTGCCTTAGCTACGCTCATTCCTTCGAGGGTCAGTCTCATCGGTATTAAGCCAAATCTGGTAGCACCTGTCCCAGCGGAGTTTGGAGGGACGACACATCCGGAGGTGGTTGCGGGGATCATCGAATATCTTCAGGAAAACGGATTTACCAACCTTCAAATCATGGAAGGTTCCTGGGTCGGGGATAAGACAGAGGAATCGTTTGAGGTCTGTGGATACCGTATGCTTTCGGAACAGTACGGCGTTCCGCTTATCGATGCGCAGAAGGAAAAAAGCATGCCGGTGCAGTGTGGTGATATGGAACTTCAAATTTGCGAATGTGCGAAAAAGGTGGATTTTATGATCAATGTCCCGGTCATGAAAGGCCATTGCCAGACTAAAATTACCTGCGCACTGAAAAACATGAAAGGTCTCTTGCCGAATAAAGAAAAACGTCATTTTCATGCCATGGGACTTCATCGGCCAATTGCGCATCTGGGGCTTGGGATTCATCAGGATTTTATTTTGGTGGATAATATCTGCGGAGACCTTGACTTTGAGGATGGCGGTAATCCGTTTATTATGAATCGCCTTTTCGCTGGGTTAGATCCGGTGTTGATCGATGCATATGTCTGCGCGGAACTGCATTATAAGCCAGAAGATGTCCCGTATGTCAAAATGGCAGAAGAGTTGGGCGTGGGCAGCGCTGATCTCACACGGCTTTCAATCCGCCAAATTGGCGAAATTGGTGAAAAAAGAGTGATTCCGGAAAAACGGAAGATCGTGGAACTGCAGGATGCCGTAGAGGAAGTTGAGTCCTGCAGTGCCTGCTACGGCTATCTGATCCCGGCGCTCGACCGGCTGAAGGAGGAAGGACTGCTGCAGGAACTCCACGAAAAAATCTGCATCGGGCAGGGATACCGGGGAAAGAGCGGGGCGCTTGGTGTGGGAAGTTGTACTTCAGGGTTTAAATACAATCTGAAAGGCTGCCCACCGACCGATGAGCAGATGTATGAATTTTTGAAGCAGTACATTGCAGCTAGACGAAAAACAGAAGCAGAAAAATAGCAACAGAGGAGAGAGCGAATGAAAAAAGCAGTCAAAGCCATTTTAAATGTATTGTCCTACGGCGGAATTGAAGTAGAATCCGCCCGTCGGCTTGCCGATATCAAGAAGCTGGATCCGATCCGTATTTTTCTGCGAAAATTGGATATGGAAATATATAATGGGGACTACAAGGTTCCGATTCGGCTGTTCTTCCCGGATGAAAAAATGGAGGAGCATGGTGCAAAAGAAGCGATTCTGTTCTTCCATGGCGGCGGCTGGACAACCGAGAGTGTGGAGACATACGACCGTGTCTGCGCGCGCATGGCGCAGTCGACGGGGCAGATTGTTGTATCGGTAGAATACCGTCTTGCACCGGAGCATCGTTTCCCGACAGGCTTAGAAGACTGCTACGCCGCCGCCCAGGCAATGCTGCGCGGGGAGATTCTGCCGGAGGTAACGCCGGAAAATGTCACGATCATGGGCGACAGCGCAGGAGGAAATCTTGCGGCTGCGGTCTGCCTGATGGCGAGGGACAAAAAAGAACTGCTGCCGGGGAAACAGATTTTGATTTATCCGGCGGTGAATTCCTGTTACACAGAGAAATCACCGTACAAATCCGTGAAAACCAATGGAACCGGATACCTTCTGACCAGTGTCAAAATGGAAGATTATGTAATTCTGTATCAGCGGACCGAAGAAGACCGCAAAAATCCGTACTTTGCACCGGTACTGGCAGAAAATCTGCAGGGACTGCCGGATACGCTGGTACTGACGGCGCAGTACGATCCGCTGCGTGATGAGGGCGAGGATTATGCGAAAAAGCTGAAAAAGGCTGGCAATCTGGTTGAACATCATCGGATCAAGGGCGCATTGCACGGCTATTTTGCGCTTGGCATTGAACACCTATATGTGCAGGAAAGTTTTCAGTATATGAATGCATTTTTAAGGAAAGAAAAACAGCAGAAAAATGCAGACGAAGAACTGGAAAACATAGCAGCAGTGAAGAAACAATTGACACACGGGAAGGCGTAAGGAGGCATAGAAAATGAAGAAAGAACATTCTTCGCGCTGGAGAAAGCTGGACAACGCGGCACAGGCATTTCCGGCGGCCACCGGAAAAAAGGATACGAGAGTCTTCCGGTTTTACTGCCAGCTGAAAGAGGACATCCAGGCGGATCTGCTGCAGAAAGCGCTGGAGCAGACAATGGAGCATTACCCGGTGTTTTCCATGGTACTGCGGAAAGGTCTTTTCTGGTTTTATCTGGAGCAGCGCGATCTGCCAGCAAAAGTAGAAGAGGAAAAGCGTCCGCCGTGCAGTGAGATTTACGTACCCGACCACAAAACGCTTCTTTTCCAGGTTTCTTACTATAAAACCCGAATCAATTTCGAAGTATTCCATGCCCTGACAGACGGCACCGGTGCGATGCTGTTTCTGAAAGAACTGGTGAGCAATTATCTGATCCTGCGCCATCCAGAGGAAACATTTTCCAAGGTCAGAGAAGATATGCTGACGGAAACGGATTTCGAGGAGGACAGCTTTTCCCAGTATTACACCGGAAAGAAAAATGAAAAAGAAAAAAGCCGCCCGGCATACCAGATCAAAGGCGAGTATCTGGAGCAGGAGGAGATGGAAATTACTGAGATTCTGCTTTCCGCGGAAGCAGTTCATAAGTGCGCAAAAGCACATGGCGTGTCGGTGACGGCGTACCTTGCGGCGGCGCTGGTATATGCGGTATATGAAGAAATCCCGAAAAGCAGGCTGAAAAAGCCGGTTTCTCTGATGGTTCCAGCCAATCTCCGCAACTTTTTCCCATCCGCATCGATGACGAATTTCTGGAGCTGGATCGAGATTGCCTGTGATCTTGGGCCGGAGGCATCGTTTGAGGATGCCCTGCAGATCACGGGAGCCGCGATGCAGAAAGAGGCGCTGAAGCAGGAGATTTCCACACGTATGAACGATCTGGTGCGGATTGAGCGGAATCCGGTGCTGCGCGCCGTGCCGCTGGAAATCAAAAATCTGGCGCTGATGGCGGGCACGACGCTCGGCGGACGAAGCATTACGACCGTCTATTCCAATATCGGCCGGATTCAGATGCCGCCGGAGTATGAAACATATATTGAGCGGTTCGGATTTTTCACCAGCACCGACAAAGTACAGATGTGTTCCTGTTCCTACGGTGACAGCATGGTGCTTGGAATCACATCTAAAATCGCTGATTCCAATATTGAACGGAACCTGATGCATCTGCTGCAGAAAGAGGGCATCGCCTGTGAACAGGAGGAAAATGATTTTCCGGGACAGAAAGAACAGCCGCACGGGACGGCCAAACTGGGATTGAAAATTTTTTCTTTCACCTGCATCGCGGCTGTCGTACTCTGCTGGATGATGAATTTCCTTGCAACGCCGCAGATGTGGTGGGCAGGTTATGCGACAGCGGGTGTGTTCTGCGCCTGGCTTCTGATCCGGGTGGGATATCAGAAACGGAAAAATCCACTCAAAAACAGTATGTGGCAATTGATCTTTATTATGATCGGTGCGATTCTGTGGGATTATGCGACGGGCTGGATCGGCTGGTCTGTCGATTTCGCAATTCCGCTCGCCGTTCTTATGAATGGCGCGACGATGCAGATTCTGGCAAGAGCGTACAAAATGGAGGTCAGTGAATATCTTTTTTATCTGATGCAGTCCGGAGCAGCAGGAATCGTTCCGGCGATTTTGTGGCTGACGGGAACTGTCCGCATTACCTGGCCGTCCGTGATCTGCGTGGGCCTTAGTGTGCTGTATCTGATCGGGCTGTTTTTTTTCCGCGGAAAAGATTTTATGCGGGAAATGCAGAAAAAATTCCGGGTATGAAGGGAAAAGGTGATAGAAAAAATAAGAAGAGCAGGTAAGAAAAGTGGATGTTGGTCCCTTTTCTTACCTGCTCTTTTGAAACTTGTGTGTGTCTGCGGCGGAAAAGCCTGGAGAGATATCTACTGCGCCTTCTCCTCACAGCCGCAGGAATCCCACGACGGCATTTCATCCCCATTTTTAATCGCATCGCGAACCGCGCTGTAATACCGCACTTTCTGCTGAATATGCTCGAGATCAGATTCCATGCGCTCGATTTTCTCGCGTGTATTCTGCTCATGTTCCTTGAGAATGGCAACCATCTGGTCAATATTTCCCGGGATATCGTTCTCAAGCCGGAAAAACTCCTGAATCCCCGCAATCGGAAGCCCGGTGCGTTTGAAGCAGAGAATTGCGGTCATGCAGTCAATGTGCTGCTGGGTGTAAATTCGTTTCTTACTTTCGGTATGAATAACATCCGTCAAAAGTCCGATCTCCTCATAATAACGAAGCGTAGAGGCCGGAAGTCCAAAACGCTCGGACATTTCACGAATGGTGTAGGTCTGCTGTTCCATGAAAAAACCTCCTTGAACGATAGAGTTTGAATAGTAGAATAACTTCTTAAAGTATACTTTAAGAAAGTGAAATTGTAAAGAGAGAATCTTCGTTACGTTTCACTTGGCAGTGCAGCACTTGCTGTTTTGATGCGTAGGAAAGGAATATTTATCAGAAAGTGAGAAGAAAAAGTACATTGCTTATTTGCACAAGAATGGAATATAATAGAAAGCAGAAAAAACGTGAAAAATGTGAGGAATAATCGTGAAACAGGAAATTATAGCAGACCTGTCCCGGATTACGGAGGAGGAACAGGCGATTCTGGACGGCAAGACGGAAGTGGAAAAGGAGCGGTATTCGAGCGGGCAGAAGTTTGTGATGGATGCGGGAAAGCTGCTGGAGCGGGGAAAATTGATTGATATTCGACCGCACACGCGGTTTATTCGTTTTCCGGCGCACAGCCACAATTATGTCGAGATGATCTACATGTGCCAGGGAAGCACCGTGCACACCATCAACGGGGACCGGATCGAGCTGAAAACGGGTGAGCTGCTGATTCTGAATCAGAATGCAGTGCAGAAAATTGAACCGGCAGGGCGTGACGATATCGCGGTCAACTTTCTGATTCTGCCGGAGTTTTTTGACCAGACGCTGCGAATGATCGGGGCAGAGGAGAATCAGTTAAAGGATTTTATCGTCGGCTGTCTGAAAAGCGGGGAGGTACCGCTCTGTTATCTGCATTACAGAATCGCGGATGTCCTTCCGGTGCAGAATCTGATCGAAAATCTCGTCTGGACGCTCTTACATCACCAGAGCAATAAGCGGAGCATCAATCAGATTACGATGGGCCTTTTATTCCTGCAGCTCATGAACTACACCGAACGCGTGCAGGTGGGAGAGCAGTATTTTGAACAGGAGATGCTGCTCGGCGTATACCGCTATATCGAGGAACATTACCGGGAGGGCAGCCTTTCGGAACTGGCGGAAGAACTGCACTACGATTTTTACACCTTAAGCCGCCTGATCCGCCGCCTGACCGGGAAAAACTACACTGAACTTGTCCAGAACAAACGCCTCACCCAGGCCGCGTATCTGCTGGAAACGACAGGACTTTCCGTGGCGGACATCAGTGAGCGGGTCGGGTATGAGAACATGAGTTATTTTCATCGGATTTTTAAAGAGCGCTATGGAATATCGCCGAAGAAGTACCGGGTGGAGAAGAAAATAGAATAGAAATAGAAAAATCCACAGGGGGATAAGGGCTCTGTGGATTTTTTTGCTGTTATCCTATTTTAGCGGGAAACAAATCCTCATAAAGATAATTCTGCTTTTATAATAGATTTGTCCAGCATAGTAAGATGTTGGGCATTCGAAAAAGAAAAAGCAGAGAAAGAGTGGAAAAATAGACAACTTTAGAATATAATTGACTAAGAAAAAATGGAAAAACAGGAAAAACTCGATAAAATTATATTTTACGTCGTAATTGTCATAGGAATTTTAATGATTTTGCTGCAAAATGGAGGTAAGAAAAAACAGAAACGGAGTGAATAAAATGAGTTTATATATCGGGACAAATTATCATCCGCATGATTGGCCGAAGGAGCGGTGGGAAAAGGATTTTCAATTGATGAAAGAGGCTGGATTTGATACAGTACGGCTGGGACATCTGTGCTGGGACAGCTATGAGCCGGAGGATGGCGTTTATACCTTCGAATGGTTTGATCAGGTTATGGAGTTATGCGTAAAATACAAATTGAATGTAATACTGGATGTGTCGATGCATCCGGCACCGATCTGGGTTCATAAACTTTGCCCGGGATGCAATGTAGGAGGAAAAAATGGAGCTCCACAGGCACCGCTGCGCCGATATATGGACGATGTTTCTGATCCAGAGTATCAGAAGTATGCACTGCGGTTTGCTGAAAAAATCGTTTCCCGTTATAAAAATCATCCGGCGCTGTTTGCGTTTGGACTGTGCAATGAGCTGGGAGCAGGCTATCCATCCTATTCTGAAGCGTCGAAGAAGAGATTTCAGAAATGGCTGGAAAAGAAATATAAAACAATAGAAGCACTAAATCATGCCTGGGCAACCCAGCGCTGGAGCCGAAAGCTTTCATCTTTCGAGGACGTTGCAATGCAGGTAAATGAATACGAAATCGGGGCACCGGAGGCATGGCTGGATATGCGGCGCTTCTTTTCCGATGGTATCGCAGATTTTATTACAGAACTGGAAGAAACGGTAGAACAAAATGCGCCGGGAAAGGCTCATACATCGAACCACTTTGCAGAATATGAGACACTTGGATTTGATTATTTGAAGACAGCATCTGGATTTGTTGACTATCCTGGCATCGGTTTTTATCCTGGCTATGGAAACAGGGAGAGTATGGGATTCTGGAAAACGGGTTCCTGGTACATGAAACGGATTGCTGAAACTGGAAAACCAATGTGGTGCATTGAATTTGTGACAGGTGGTTTCGGTATTCATCATGCGGCAATGGGGATGAACAGAATGTATGCGTTCTGGTGTCTGCTGCATCGGATGCAGATGATGCTGGGATGGACCTGGCGAAGCATGCTGAATGGCGAAGAACAATATCTGACCGGTATGCTGAATCATGATGGAAGACCGAATGAAAATTATCGGGAATACCAGTGGATTGCATCGGATTTTCGGAAGCTGGAAAAATACGGATTTCCATATCTGCCGCAGCCAGAGATTGCTGTTTCTTACAGTTATGACAGTGAGCTTATGGCTGCGTATGCAAAAATGCAGTATCGAATGCCATACAGCAACAACCTTGCCATCGCGCATCGGATTCTGGAAGAGAGAAACCTGGATTATAATGTTGTAGATTTGCATCAAATGACAGAACAATATCAGATTCTGATTATTCCGGGTGAAATTGTAATGGATCACGAGCAGGAAAACACGGTGCGGGAATTTGTAAAAAATGGCGGTACGGCAATTATGACAGGGTATTCTGCATGGGTAAAAGAAACCGGTCAGGTATTTGACACGTCGAGACCAGGAAATCTGACTGATGTATTTGGAATAGAAATTGTTGGATATCAGAGGACCGCAGGTATGGAAGTTTCTGAAAAAGAAGAGCAGAAGCTTCGCAGAAATCCGGCAAACGGAAGAGAACTTCTGAAAGTGAGAGAAAAATGGATTGATGTGGATTATTATGAGCAGATCAAAGCAACAGATGCAGAAGTCCTGCAGCGTGAGGAGACACATCAGATTCCAGCTATAACCAGAAATCGGTATGGAAAAGGAGCGGCGTATTATTTGTTTTGTGAAACAGAGCCGGAACTTTTAGACGAGGTTCTTGATGAATGCTGCAGGGAAAAAAGTATGCAGTCCGTGGTTACACCGCAGGGAGTAATTGGAAGAAAAATAGCGGAAAACCAGTATTTTTATGTAAATCTGACGGGAAAGGAGCAGAAAATAGAGCTTCCAGAGAATGGATATGGGGTGCTGCAGGAGAAAAAGATGGAAGATACCTGCACGCTGCAGGCGTTTGATGGTGAACTGGTGATTTGTTAAAGAAGATTGCATGAGGAAAAGAAAATGAAAAAAACAGAGGACAAGTCAGTTATTTACAAGTCACTCTGGATCATGGGGACAGTTATGATTTTAGCTGTCCTCATTATTGAGCTTGTAAGTATTTTTCTGATTCAGAGAGACAGAAGAAAGACGGAGAGGCTATTTTCTAATACGATAGAGAGCTACGGCCAGTTCTGGGAGGATAAATTTGCATCAACTTCAAAAGCGCTTCTGCTGATGAGCGGAACGGATTCAACACCATATTATCAGCAGCTGTGTATTTCGAAAGATCCGCTAACGGTGGAAACTGCTAAAGTACAGCAGCAGAAAATCATGATCGAAATGGGAGAACGGTATGGAAGGGAAATGATGCTGTTTGTCTATGTGCCGGAACGAAATATTTATTTTGTAAGCACAGAGGAAGGGACAACTTATGCCTATCAGAGAGCGTTTAAAGAGAAAATCATTTCTTATATCGCGAACCAATATCAGGAACCAGAGAAAAACTGGATTTTTATGGAATTTGATGGACATCAGTACCTGGCGCGTATTTATTCGGCTGAAAATGGATACATTGGAGCTGCATTTTCTTTGGAAAGAATTGTATCTGGTTTTGTCGGAGAACGAAAAGATCTTTGCGTAGAAGTGCGGAATAATGAGACAGGAGAAGTAAAAATACACCAGGGGACAAGAAAAAGCGGAATTAGTACAACTTGTGTTTATCCACTGAAATATACAAATGCACAGATTTATGTCAGTATGGATGAAGGAATGCTGGACCCGGGAGGAACGTTCGGAACGCTTCTGCTAATGGGAGTCATGATGCTTGCAATTGCCAGCATTCTGATGGCAATTGGTCTGCAGGGAAAAACAGTCTTTGCGCCATTGGAACAGCTTCGAAGAGCCATGGAGCAGTACAGTACCGGGGATTTGGACGTACGTCTGCCGGAGCGGGAAAATGTATCTCAGATCGGACAGCTCTATCAGACCTTTAATCATATGGCAGATCAGATTCAGATTTTAAGAATTGATGTTTATGAAAAAGAGCTGGAGCGGCAGAGGGCGCGAAGCCGTTTCCTGCAGGTGCAGATTCAGCCGCATTTTTATACCAATATTTTAAATCTGATTCATGGAATGGCACAGATTCAGGATTTTGAAGAAATTCAGAAACTCTGCCGGGTATCAGCTGCATATTTCCGTTATCTGATGGGGCAGAAAGGAACCTTTGTACCATTGAAAGAAGAACTTCGATGTCTGACAAGCTATATTGAAATTCAGCACTGCCGTTATAAAGATATGCTGGAAATTCAGGTAAACGTAGAACCGGAAATGGAGGATGAAATGATTCTTCCACTGGTGATTCAGACTTTTGTTGGAAACAGTGTAAAACATAATATTATGCTGGTTCCGCATCTGGAAATCGAGCTGACAGTAAAAAGAGAAGGCGAGCATGATCTGCTGATTCTGATCGAAGATAATGGTTTAGGATTTAAGAAAGAAATTCTTGATAAAATTAATCGGAATGAGTCAATTGAAGAAGAAGGAGAACATATCGGAATACAGAATGTGAAGGAACGTATCCGTGAATTTTATGGGGAGGCGTATGAATTAAAAATTACAAGTCAGCCGGGATATAGTGAAATTCGCATTTTACTGCCGAGAATAGAAAAACAGTAGAAAGAAGGGAGCAAAAATGAATCTGCTGCTGGTAGATGATGAAATTGCCATGCTGCATATTATGGAGAAGGCAATTGACTGGAAAAAGAAGGGAATTCAAAAGGTTTTTACGGCCTACAATACGGATCTTGCACGGGACATTATCAGTAGTTCCAAAATTGATCTTGTGATCTGCGATATTGAAATGCCAAAAGAGAATGGTCTGAGTCTGATTCAATGGATTCAGGATATGTATCCTGAAATTATCAATATTATTCTGACTGGGTACCCGGATTTTAATTATGCGAGAAGTGCAATTTCCCTTGGGGTTTACCGGTATTTACTGAAACCGATTGCATTTGATGAACTGGAAGAAACAATTGCTTCAGCAGTGGAAAAGCTGGAGGAGTATAAAACAAAAAACAAACCGGAAGCAGATCCGGAGATAGCAGATGCGGTCAATACGATTAAAAAGTATCTGGAAAGCCATTACAGTGAAGTGATTACACGAAAGAAGATTGAAGAATTGGTGCATCTGAACCAGGATCATATCAACCGGGAGTTTAAGAAACAGACAGGATATACACTGATGGAGTATGTACAGCATTATCGAATTTTGATGGCAAAGAAAATGCTGCGGGAGACGACGCTGTCGATTTCTGAAATCAGTATTCGGACAGGCTATGATTCGCCGGCCTATTTTTCTAAAATATTTAAAAAACAGACCGAACGTACACCATTGGAATATCGTGCGGCAAAAGCAAAAGGATAAGTCGTTTTTGTTATAAAACGGGTCGGGATTGAAATTGAGAGAGAGGTGGAAGTGCGGTAAGATAAAACCATCAAAAAACACGGGAGGTAACACAAATGAGAAAGAAAATGGCAGCAGCAGTTTTGATGGCGGCAATGACCGCATCACTTCTTGCAGGATGTGGGGACAGCAAGAGTTCGGACAGCACAAAGGCAGATTCTGCGCAGACAACAGCATCGAACCAAAGTGAAGCAGGAGATAGTACATCCGATCTGAAGGATGGAAAAACAGAAGAACTTCTGATGGTATGGCCAGGATCTAATGCATCACCGGCAGATATGCAGGCCGTAGAGGATGCAATGAATGAGATCATCGGAGAAAAGGTAGATGCAAAAGTAAAACTTCAGATTATTGAATGGGGTGCTTATAACGACCAGACGAACCTGATGCTTTCGAGCGGTGAAAAACTGGATATGGTATTTCTGATGTCCAATATTCGTGAAGATGGACAGAGAGGACAGCTCTATCCAATCAATGATCTGATAGAGACGTATGCACCGGATGCATACAGTGCAATGGAACGTTATATTGAAGCATGCTATTTCGACGGTAATCTGTATGGACTGCCGACGTATCGTGACCTTGCATCCCAGGCAGGATTTATGTGCCGGGCAGACATTCTGGAAGAGCTTGGATATAAAGCGGAAGATATCAAAAACTTTGATGATATCGAGGAAGTACTGAAAAAATGCCAGGAAGTACATCCGGAACTTTATCCGATGATTCCGTCGGATCTGAACAATGGATGTTTCCTGAACTATGTAAAAGGAGAGTTTGATGTTGTAACTTCAGGTGTCGGCGTTGATATCGATGATGATGCATCCGATGGAATCACCGTTATTAATACGTATGACACAGAAAAGTACAAAGAGATGGCTGAAAAAGCATATGACTGGAACCAGAAAGGCTATTTTATGCCAGATTCTACAACGAATACAACAACCCGTCAGGATCTGTTCCGTGCCAATACAGCGTTCAGCTATTATGGAAACCAGCATCCGGGAACTGCAACACAGGAAACAATGAACTCCGGTAAAGAAATCGTTTCGATTCCGATTGGAAGAAGCACTATCAGTACTTCCTCTGTTAACTTCTGCCAGTGGGCAATTCCGGCACAGTGCGAGAACCCGAAAAAAGCTCTTGCAGTCCTGAATCTGCTGTACTCAGACTCCGACTTCCAGAATCTGTTCCGATATGGAATTGAAGGCAAAGATTATGTTGTATCGGATGGAATTGCATCTTATCCAGATGGAGTAACTTCTGATTCGGTAGGCTGGGGCAACGAGCTGTGGCTCTGTGGTAATGGTTCTGTTGGCTATGCATGGGAAACTGATCCGGAAAATGTATACGAGAAATTTACGGAATACAATGATACTGCACAGGAATCTCCGCTGTATGGATTCATTTATGATACGACAAATGTAAAAAATGAAATTACAGCAATTACAAACGTAACAGATAAATATAAAGCAATCATCGAAAACGGCGATGCAGATCCAAGTACGACACTGCCGCAGTTCAATGAAGAACTGAAATCAGCAGGTATCGACAATATTATCGAAGATATGCAGAAACAGGTAGACGAATGGCTTGCAAATAAATAAACAAGGCAGACAGGGTCGGACGATGAGAATCGGCCGGCCCTGGCTTTTGAGACAGAAAAAGAGGGATTCCTATGGGAAAAAAGAAAACATGGAAAAATATAAAAAGAGCATTTCCATTATATATAATGGTAGCGCCGGGATTTTTATATCTTTTAATTAATAACTATGTGCCGATGACCGGTATCATCATTGCTTTTAAACATTTGAATTTTGCAAAAGGAATTTTGCACAGTGACTGGGCGGGGCTTTCCAACTTTGAATATCTGTTTAAAACACCGGATGCAGCACTGATTACAAGAAACACATTATTATACAATTTTGCATTTATTGTCGTTAATACGACGGTATCTATTCTGATTGCAATTTTACTAAGTGAATTAAGAAGCAAGACAAAAGTGAAAATTTTTCAGTCTGCTGTTCTGATTCCATCTTTGATTTCGATTATCATTGTCAGCTATCTGGTATATGCGTTCTTAAGCGGACGTACTGGCTTTGTTAATGGACTGCTGACTTCTCTTGGAAAAGAAAATATCTCATTTTACACCGAGTCAAAATACTGGCCATTCATCCTGATTTTTGTAAACTGCTGGAAGGGAGCCGGATATTCATCCATTATTTATCTGGCAGCGATTCTTGGAATTGACCAGGAAATGTATGAGGCAGCTGAGATTGACGGAGCAACAAGATGGCATAAAATCAAATGTATTACCCTTCCGCTGCTGAAATCTACAGTAGTCACAATGACACTGCTGTCCATCGGAAGAATTTTCTATTCTGATTTTGGTCTGTTTTATCAGGTACCAATGAACTCGGGAGCGCTGATCAATGCAACCAACACGATTGATACTTACGTATATCGAGGACTGATTGAGCTGGGTGACATCAGTATGTCATCGGCAGCCTGTGTATATCAGTCGCTGATGGGATTTGCACTTGTCATGATTGCAAACTGGCTTACAAAACGTTACAGCAGTGAGAATGCACTGTTCTGACAGAAAAGAGGACAAAATTATGGTAGGAAAACAGGAACGGCGTTATCAGAGAATGATCACGGTAGTTCTGGCACTGATTTCACTGATTATGGTGATTCCGCTGGTGCTTCTGGTGGTTGCATCGTTTACAAGCAACAATGAGATTGTGCTGCATGGATATTCTTTCTTCCCAAAAGAACTGAGTCTGGAAGCATACAGGTACATTTGGAACGAGAGGGCACAGGTTTTCCATGCATATGGAATCACCATTCTGGTAACCGCGATTGGAACAACGATTGGCGTGATGATGACACTTTTGTATGCGTATGTACTGGCACATGAGAAATTTCCTGGAAAAACATTTCTTGCATTTTATCTGTTTTTCACGATGCTGTTTAATGGTGGACTGGTACCGACCTATATTATGTATACCCGCTACCTGCACATGAAAAATACGATTCCGGCATTAATTATACCGGGTCTGCTGATGAGTGCTTTTAATGTGATTCTGACAAGAACGTATATTCAGTCAAATGTACCGGCGGCATTAAGTGAGGCTGCCAAAATTGATGGTGCAACAGAATTTCAGGTATTCCGCAAAGTAGTTCTTCCTATGTGTAAACCGATCATTGCAACGGTCGGATTATTTGCCGGACTTGGTTATTGGAATGACTGGACGAATGGATTATACTATATTACAGATACTAACAAATTCAGCATTCAGCAGCTTTTGAATAATATGATTAAAAACATCGAATTTCTTTCCAAAAATGCGAACAGTAATATCAACCTGGCCAGCGTAGGAGGGGGAATCCCGCAGGAGACCGTGCGTATGGCAATCGCCATCGTCGGACTGCTTCCGATTCTGATCGTATTCCCATTCGTACAGAAATATTTTGTAAAAGGAATTTCTATTGGAGCTGTAAAAGGCTGAAAAAAATTGGGGGAAAGCAAATGAAAATAAAAGAGATGGAAACAGAAAAACTGATTTCGCTTCTCTGCGGCGATCAGTTTATGAATACAAAAGCGCTGTCGGAATACGATATTCCATCCCTGGAAATGAGCGATGGACCGATGGGGCTTCGCTATCAGAAAAAGGATAAGGATTCTCTTGGCATTAATCGAAGTGAACCGGCGACCTGTCTGCCGGCGGGAGTAGCAGTAGCGGCATCCTGGAACCCGGATGTAGCAGAGCAGGTAGGAACAATCATTGGATCAGAGGCGGCTGCGTACGGAGTGGATCTGGTGCTGGGACCGGCGGTTAATTTGGAACGGAATCCCCTCTGCGGAAGAAATGTGGAATATCTTTCCGAGGATCCGCTTCTTGCAGGAAGACTGGGAGGTGCCTATATCCGCGGCGTGCAGTCACAGCAGGTCGGCGCATGTATCAAGCACTTTGCTGCAAATAATCAGGAGACCGAACGGGAATATCTGAATGTAATCTGTGAGGAAGATGTCCTGCGGGATCTGTATTTAAAAGCATTTGAAATTGCAATCCGTGAGGGAAAACCGGCAGCGGTCATGACGAGCCTTTCGAAGATCAATGGAACATACTGTGCAGAAAACCGCTGGCTGTTCGATATTCTTCGAAAAGAATGGGGCTTTGACGGACTGGTCATGACGGACTGGTTCGGACTGGACGATCGGGTGAAATCGGCAGAGGCAGGACTGGATCTTGAAATGCCGGGAACGGATGGAAAAAGCACTGCTTATATGGTGGAGCAGTGGAAACAGGGCAGACTGGACGAACACGTGATCCGTGAGCGGGCAGAATGCATCATACGAAATGCGAGAAAGTGGAAGATTCCGAAAACGAAAAAGACAGAGGAAGAACGAGAGCTGCTTTTAAAAGAAAATCATGAAAAAGTCTGCGCAGCAGCAGAAGAAGCCATTGTTCTGCTGAAAAATAAAGAGGATATTCTGCCGCTGCAGCAGGGCAGAAAGCTGGCGGTTATTGGAGAATATGCGAGAGAACCTCTGTTTCAGGCGGAGGGCTCCGGAAAAGTAGAAGGAGCAGGAAAAGAAGACGCCTGGGAATGTGCAGAAAAATGGAACGGAGCAGATAATACACCGTTTGCGATGGGATATCGCAGGAACAATGTGGGAAGTGAAGCGGAGCAGCAAAAACTCCGGGATGAGGCGGTGAAAACAGCAGCGGATGCAGATGCGGTTCTGTTTTTCCTTGCTATGGATTTTGGTTTTGAAGGAGAAGGAAATGACCGTGTGCAGTATGAACTGCCGGAATACCAGGTGGCTCTTTTAAAAGAAATTGCTGCAGTTAATTCGAATGTAATTGCGGTTGTGATGAACGGCGGAGCCGTTGCCATGCCGTGGGCTGACGAAGTAAAGGCGATTCTGGAATGCTTCTACGGCGGTCAGGGGATTGGAAGAGCGATTGTGAAAGTGATAAGCGGAGAGGTGAATCCGTCCGGACATATGCCTGTGTCAGTTCCGGCGTTCCGGGAACAGATTATCTCGGATGAAAATTTTGCAGAGCAGACGGAGCAGGTGACGTACCGCGAGGGTATGTTTATGGGCTACCGAGGATACGAGACGAAAAAAATTCCGGTGCAGTTTCCGTTTGGATTCGGACTTTCGTATACAACATTTGAAATTACGGAGTGCAGCGTGGAGCAGGAGAAAATCACAGATTGTGAGAAAACAGTTCTGCGTGGAAAAATTAAAAATACGGGCAACAGAAAAGGGGCTCAGGTCGTTCAGCTCTATGTGAAAAATCCAAGAGCATGGAAAGCAAGGCCAGCCAGGGAACTTCGCGATTTTCAGAAAATCATACTGGAGGCGGGAGAAGAAAAAGAGTTTGTATTTTCCATTTCACGTGAACTGTTTGAACTCTACGATGAACGCGTTGATGAGCGGACGGTACCGCAGGGAATGTATGGACTTGAGCTTGGATTTTCAGTACAGGATATCCGTGCAGCACAGAAGATCGAAGTAACACCGGTTTTTCCAGTACCAAAACAGATCCAGGGATGGGATAAAACGGAGCGTCTGCTGGAAACGAAGGCTGGGGAACAGATTTTTGAAGAGCTGTATCGTAAAATTACAGAAAAAGCAGGAGGAATCTTCGCGCAGCGTCTGAAAGAAGAGAAAAATGTAAGAGAAATGCTTCTTTCTCAGCCCATTCGTATCGTTCACCTGATGATCTGGAATGAGATGACAGATTCAGAATTAATTGCTATATTGGAAAAGGTAAATCAAGAACTGTATCATGACTACCGGGAAAAGATGCGGAGTTTGGAGAAAAAATGAAAACAATAGAAGAAATGAAATCCTTTCCGGCGGCAAGAAAAAATTACAGACCGGAAAAGGTAGAAAAACTGTCGGAAGAACAGATGAAATGGTTCCGGGATGCGAAGTTTGGCATGTTTATTCACTGGGGAGTATATTCGATGCTCGGAAAAGGGGAATGGGTGCTGATGAATGAGCATCTGGATGTGCGGAAGTATGAGACACTGAAGGATGACTTTCTTGCAGAAAATTTTGATGCGGAACAGTGGGCCAAAAATGCAAAGGCAGCGGGGATGAAGTACATGGTGCTGACAACACGCCACCACGATGGCTTTTGCCTATTCGATTCGAAATGCAGTGATTTTACCGCAATGAAAGGAGCTGCACATCGGGATTTTGTTAAAGAATATGTGGAGGCGTGCCGGAAAGAAGGAATGAAAGTTGGCTTTTATTATTCTCCTCTCGACTGGCGCTTTCCAGGCTATTTCATGCCGGATCTTTACTGGGAGAGTGCAGAGGCACTGAAAAAACAGTGCCATGATCAGCTGATGGAGCTGATGAGTAATTATGGAAAGATTGATCTGCTCTGGTTCGACGGTGAGTGGCTTGCACTTGGAGGAATGGACTGGAATGGAGAAAGAGGCTGGTACAGGAAAGATGACTGGCAGACCAGTGAATATATGAGGGTCAATTATTTCTGGGAGTCGGAGAAACTGATAAATGAAATTCGACAGCTGCAGCCGGATATTATGATCAATAACCGCGGCGGCTGGGAAGGCGATTTCCATGTGCGGGAACGCAGAATCGACGGGATGCGGACGGACAAGCCGTGGGACAGCAACGACTGTATTGCGGATTCCTGGGGCTATATCCCGGGCAGACCAGTGCTGCCGCTGCGCCAGCTGATTCAGAATCTGGTTTCAATCGCCGTGCGGGACGGCAATTATCTGCTGAATATCGGCCCGGACGGAACGGGAAAAATGGATGAAGAGCAGGTAGAACGCCTGCGCCAGGCCGGAGAATGGCTTTCGAAATACGGCGAAACGCTGTACGGCCTGCGCGGCGGCCCTGTGATTGCGGACCGCTGGGGCGGAACGACGTACCGCGACAACATTGTTTATGTGCATATTCTGGAATGGGAAAAAGATCAGATCACGTTTGAAATTCCGGGGAATACAATGGAAAAATGGGAAGTGATTTCCGGCGGAAAAGCAAAACTGACGGAAGAAAACGGAACCTTTTCGATCTCCGTCCCGATTCCGGAGCGCGACAGCATTGATACCATTCTGAAACTTACCTTTGCAGAACCGATTGTATGGGAGGGCTGCAAAGGACGGGAAAATGATGTGTATGGACTTGCGGACGGTCTGAAAGAAGAATAGAGGATACAAAAAAACGGATCGAGTATCTGACTTTAAAATCAGATGTTCGATCCGTTTTTTGCGTGTAAATCGTATCAATCGCTTACTGTTCATTTTCATCCTTCGGCAGCCGCACGATCCGTACCTTGTCGACTCTCCGGTCTGCCATTTTCAGTACGGTTACGTCGAGGCCATCCGAGACGAAATGATCGCCTTCCTTTGGCACGCGCTCGAGGATCCCCATGATCCATCCGCTGACCGTAAAGACGTCAAATTCTTTGTCAATATCGAGCTCTTCATACACCTTGTCGATGCTTGCCGTTCCGGTCACGAGGTATTCGTTTTCGGAAACTTTCTGGATTTCCTGTACAACCGCATCATGCTCATCCCAGATTTCGCCGACGAGCTCTTCGAGGATATCTTCCATGGTGATGATACCGTCGGTGCCGCCGAATTCATCAATGATAATGGCAATATGCGATTTCTTTGCCTGCATTTTTTTCAGCAGCGGGCCGACCTTCGTATTCTCGGTTACAAAGAGCGCCGGGCGGATGATGCTGCTTAGCGGTTTGTTGGTGTGGTAAATGTGGTTGTGGAAATCCTTCTGATACACAATTCCCACAATGTGGTCGATATCATCATCATACACCGGCAGCCGGGAAAATCCGGTGTCGGAGAAAGTCTTAGCGATCTCGGATTTCGTCGCATCGAGCGGAATGCCGATGACGTTGACACGCGGAGTAAAGATCTCTGCGGCCTCCATCTCCATGAAGCCGATTGCATTCTGAATCAGATCACCTTCCTGGTCGTCGATGTCGCCCTCCTGGGTCGCCTCCTCGACGATGGTCATCAGTTCCTCATCGGTGATGCCGTGGTTTTCCGAGGATTTGAAGATGCGGGAGAGCAGCTTCTTCCACTGGGAAAAGAAAAACGTCACCGGGGTCAGCACGATCATCAGAATGTGGAGAAACGGTGCGGAAAATTTGGCGATCGTCTCCGGAGATTCTTTTGCAATGCTTTTCGGGGAAACTTCGCCGAAGATCAGGACCACGATAGTGGTTACGATCGTGGAAACCGTCGCACCGGAGTCGCCGCCGAGAAGCTTGATAAAAAGCACCGTGGCAAGGGAGCTGAGTCCGATGTTGACGATGTTGTTGCCGACGAGAATCGTGGAGAGCAGCTTGTCAAAGTTCTCCAGCAACTTTAACACCAGTTCCGCCCGCTTGTCGCCTTTTTCTGCCATATTTTTCATGCGGATGCGGTTCAGCGAGGTGAAAGAAGTCTCCGTCGCCGAAAAGTAGGCTGAGAGCATGACGCAGATAAGAATGATGATGAGTGACACAATGTCGCTGTTCATTTGTTTTTCCTTTCTTAGGAAACCGGGACACGATGCAAAAAATGTACAAAAAGACATAACCTATCTTGAATCTGGCGGAATCAAAGATAGATTATGTCTCCGTTTATCAAATGATGAAAATAAAGCATCGTCGAGGCATACTGCCTGAGTCGTCCATGTTTCTGTAATCCTTTCGTTGATCAGTAATCCCTTTTATTGTACGGTATGTGGGAATAATTGTCAATAAGGCATGCGAAAATCACAGGAAATACGAAACCGCATTGTTGTAGCTGATATTTTCCACCATCTCTTTCAGAAACTCCAGGTTCGCCGGGTACTCCCCGTTTTCCACCCAGTTTCCGATTTGATTGCAGAGAATCCGGCGGAAATATTCGTGGCGCGGGAAAGAGAGGAAGCTGCGGGAGTCGGTCAGCATGCCGATGAAGGTGGAGAGCATGCCGATGCTGGAAAGCGTCGCAAGCTGGGATTCCATGCCGTATTTGTGATCGTTGAACCACCATGCGGTACCGAACTGCACTTTTGAGCGGATGCCAGGCGCAGCAAAGTTTCCGGCCATGCTTGCAAGCATCGGGTTGTCGCCCGGGTTCAGGGAGTAGAGCACGGTTTTCGGCAGTGCGTCGTCCTCGTCCATATCGTTTAAGAAAGTGCCGAGCATAGGGGCAAAGGCGAAATCGTTCATGCTGTCAAAGCCGGTATCGGCACCGAGCGCACGGAACATCCGCTTCGAGTTGTTGCGGAGTGCTTTGATATGAAGCTGCATGGCGATATTGTGCTTGTGATACAGCCGTCCGAGGTTCGTCAGAAGGAAGCCCTTGTACATGCCGAGCTCTTTTTCGGTGAGAACACCGCCGTTCATGCGCTTCTCAAATACATCATTCGCCTCAGCAGCCGTGCATGGCACATAGAAGCAGCCCTCAAGGCTGTGGTCGCTGACAACGCAGCCGGCGTAGAGGAAGAAGTCGAGGCGGCAGGAGAGGGCATGCACCATATCCTCCGCGGATGCAATCGTCCTGCCGGCGGCAGCGGCAAGCTTTTCCACATATTCCGGGAAATCCGGCTTCTCGAGATGAACGGCGCGGTCCGGGCGGAAGGACGGCAGAACGCGGCAGGCAAAGTCTTCCTTCTGTAATGCCAGATGGCAGTGCAGATCATCTGCAGGATCGTCGGTGGTGCACAGATGCGACACATGCTGGTTCAGAATCAGATTGCGCACGGTAAACTCCTTCGTCTGCAATTTTGCATTCGCCTCATCCCAGATCTCCTTCGCTGCTGCGCGGGAGAGCGGTGTCGTGATGCCGAAATACCGCTGCAGCTCCAGATGTGTCCAGTGGTATAAAGGATTGCCGATCGCGTTCTCAATCGTCTCGGTAAACGCCAGATATTTGTCGTAATCATCGGCGTTTCCGGTGATCAGATCTTCCGAAAAGCCCATCGCACGCATGGCACGCCATTTATAATGATCCCCGCCGAGCCAGACGCGTGTCAGATTCTCCATCTGGAGGTCTTCGAGAATCTCCTGTGGATTCAGATGGTTGTGATAGTCAAAAATGGGCATTTTTTCAGCCGCCTCGTGGTACAGTGTTTTCGCCGTATCGGTCTGCAGCAGAAAGTCAGCGTCCATAAAAGGTTTCATATGGAAATACCTCCCCTTTAGAATTGAGCGGTCAGAGCAGCAAGCGTATCTGCCACAGCGCCAGGTCCATGAAGCATCGAGACAAAAGCATCCAGTACACGGTCAGAAAGTCCGGCAGAAATCAGATCCACACCGAAAATCGAAGCATCGGAGAGCAGCGGAGCCAGAGTTTTGGAAAGGGTCTCGCGGTCAGCCGGTGCGCCGAGTTTCAGATCCTGCACATACGGGCGGACCGTGGCAAGCAGCGGATCCGGGCTCAGATCAAATGCATCGCCGTTGTCATCCACGCCCATCAGATACCGCAGCCATCCCGCAAATACAGCCGGAATTGCCTGAAGATCCGAGAGTGACAGCTCCGGAGAAGCAAGATACGATTTGATCGTCTCACCGAACCGGATCGACAGCTTCTGTGACGTGTCGGTCGCAATTCGCTGCGGCGTATCCGGCATAAACGGATTCGGGATGCGGATGTTCAGCACTTCATCGATAAACTGCTTCGGAGAGAGAATGCCAGGATCGGTGACAACCGGAAGTCCTTCCACATATCCGATGCGCTCCACGAGCTTTTTCAGCACCGGATTTTTCATCTCCTCACTGATCAGTTCGTAGTCCAGCAGGCAGCCGAACACAGCGAGTGCGGTGTGCAGCGGGTTCAGGCAGGTGCAGACCTTCATGCGCTCTGTTTTGTTGACAGTTTCCCGGTCGGTAAAGATCCATCCGCTCTTTTCCATCGGCGGCCGTCCGTTCGGGAAATGATCTTCGACTACGAGGTACTGGCATTCCTCTGCATTGACGAACGGAGCAACGTAGGTGTGGCGGGAGGTGACGATCGACTGTGCATCAGCGAGGCCGTTCTCCTCGAGTATCTTTTCGATGGAACCATCCGGCCGCGGGGTGATCTTGTCGATCATGGTCCACGGGAAGCTGACTTTTTCCGGGTTCTGCAGATAGGAGAGGAAGCCTGGCTGTACCAGCTTGTTTTCTTCCCATGCAGAAGCGTAGGCTGTCAGGGCAAGGGAAAGTTTTTCGCCATTGTGGGAGCAGTTGTCGGTGCTGACCATCGCAACCGGTTTTTCGCCTGCAAGAAATCTTTCATATAAAAGAGAAGCAACTTTTCCCATATAGCTGGTAACGGAAGAAGGTCCGGCAGCAAAATCGGCAGCAACAGACGGCAGCAGTTCGCCCGCACCGTTTTTCAGAGAATATCCCTTTTCGGTGATCGTAAACGTCGCCATCTGCAGGGAATCCTTGGTAAAGATTTCTTTTAACCGGGCAAAATCCGGAGAATCCGCCGTATCGGCAGCCAGCGATTCTGCGATGCTTCCAACAACGGTTTTCTCGACAGAACCATCGGCTTTTAAGGTCACCAGAATGCTTAAATTATCGTGCGGCTGGTACATATCACGGATGATTTCTGTATCGAAGCCCTCCGCAACGATGACACCGCGGTCAAAGGTACCGTTGTTCAGCAGTTCCTGTGCTGTATTTGCCTGGAAGGCACGGAAAATATTTCCGGCTCCGAAATGCACCCAGCACGGAGATTCTTTCGTGCGGGTGATCATTGCTTCGCGGTCATAGGATGGAAGCGCATAGCCTGCGGCTTCCCACGCTTTGTGATCTGCCAGTCCGGCAGCTGTTAAGTTAAGAGACATCAGTAAAAATCTCCTTTAAATTCCACGTTTGTGACTCTTGTCAATAGATTCCCAGAGTCCGTTTAAATAAGTCGCGCCGAGTGCGCGGTCATACAGTCCATAGCCCGGCATTGCCTTCTCGCCCCAGATCATACGTCCGTGGTCCGGGCGGATCGGGCCGTCGAAGCCGATGTCGTACAGCGCTTTCATGATCTCATACATATCGAAGCTGCCGTCAGAGGAAAGGTGTGCGGCCTCTTCGAAATCCTGCTGGCTGTGGAATTTCAGATTGCGGACGTGAGCGAAGTGGATGCGGCCCTTTAAGGAACGGATCATATCCGGCAGATCGTTCTCCAGGTTCGTTCCGTAGGAGCCCGAGCAGAAGGTCACGCCGTTGTGCGGGTCATCGACCATCTTCATCATGCGCAGAATGTTTTCTTTATTAATGATGATTCTCGGAAGACCGAAGACACTCCATGCCGGGTCGTCCGGGTGAATGGCCATTTTGATGTCGTACTCGTTGCAGACCGGCATGATGCGTTCGAGGAAGTATTTGAGGTTGGCAAACAGTTTCTCATCATCCACATCGCGGTAAGCGTCAAAGAGCTCTTTCACTTTTGCCATGCGCTCCGGCTCCCAGCCAGGAAGAATTGCGCCGTTTGCATCACCTGCGATAGATTCAAACATTTTTTCCGGAACAAGTGCGTCTACGGCGGACTGTTTGTAGGCAAGTACGGTCGAGCCGTCCGGACGGACGCGTGCGAGTTCTGTTCTGGTCCAGTCGAAGACCGGCATGAAGTTATAGCAGACAAGGTGAATGTCTTCCTCGCCGAGGTGCTTTAACGTTTCAATATAATTATCGATGTACTGCTCACGGTCCGGGCTGCCGATTTTGATGGCGTCGTGGATGTTGACGCTCTCGATGCCGGAGATGTGAAGTCCAGAGGCCTCAACCTCTTCTTTTAACGCGTGAATCGCTTCGCGTGTCCACACCTCGCCCGGGGTAGTGTCGTACAGGGTTGTGATGACTCCGGTTACGCCCGGAATCTGGCGGATCTGCTCTAAGGTAACGGTATCAAATTTGGAACCATACCAGCGAAATGTCATTTCCATAAGAAAAACTCTCCTTTATTTTGTAATGTACTCTCGGAATCTTTCTGCACTTGCCTTTGCGGCTGATTTTCCGCCAGCTGCACCCGAATTTCATCAACGTACGCACCGCGTACGCCTCAGAAATTTGGGCACAACTGACAAAAAATCATCTCACAAAAACAAGCACAGAAAGATTCCGAGAGTACATTGTATTTTGCAAGTGGTGTTCTTTGCTTTTTATTGTATCGTTTCTTAAGAAAAAAGCCATGGCAAGAATTGTTGAGCACATTGCAAAAGTTGCGGCGGTTGGTAGGAAAAAGCAAAATCAGCCTACAGGTGTGATAAGTAATATCTTTCTGGTATGACTAACCAATAGGAAAAACCTATAAGCGATTCATCGAAATAACAATTACCAAAAGGCGTTTTAGGGGTTGCACATAGAAAAAATATGCATTATAATATGCCATGTAATCGAGAAACACATTAAACATATCGACTTAGTAGGAAAGGAGAACAGCAAATGAAAAAAACAGACAACAGACGAATGCAGGAGAACAGAATGATGGAGATGTGTTGTTGCTGTTGCTGCAGCTCCAATCAGAATAAAGAAAAATAAGAAACATTCGCAGGCAGAAAAAGCATAGCAGAAATTGCATGTGCGGGCAGGCCGGAACGAATGCCTGCTATTTTTTTAACCTTTTTTAAAAGAAATGCGAATGAACAACATAAGAATAGATAATAAACAGACATAGAAAACGGAGGACAAAAACATGAGCGGATGCGGATGCAGCTTCACCCCAGTTGAAAATAAAGAAACCGAAGAAATCAAATACACCGATGCACTGGCAGAACAGTTTGCAGCAGAAGTCGGAGTAGACCCAAGACCAAATGAAACCCTTGTAGAGATCGATGAGCGCGGCGCTTTCATCCGTCAGCCAAATGCATTTATCCAGCCATTCGGCGATAAAGAAGGCGGCCTGAAAGCAGAAGCAAACCGCTTCGGGATCTACTGGGCAACCGGATGCAACTGGTCCAACCGTCCTATCATCGTGCGGGAGCTTTTAGGACTGCAGGATGTGATCTCGGAGACGAGAGTTTCTCCATCCGGCGAGACAAACCGTTACGGACATGCATTCGGACAGTATCCGGATTTCAAGGATCCGGCGACAGGCGCTTACTTCTTAAGTGAGTTCTATAAAAGAGCAAACCCGGACTTCAAAGGAAGAGCAACGACACCGACCCTGGTGGATGTCAAAGAGAAAAAGGCTGTGAACAACGATTATCACCGCCTGACGAACTATCTCGAAGTGCAGTTCCGTCCATTCCAGCCAAAAGATGCGCCGGACCTGTACCCGAAAAAATTCCGGAAAGAGATCGATGAGTTTAACGACTGGCTCTTCCCGCATATCAACAACGGCCATTACCGCATGGCATTCTGCCAGTCACCGGAAGCATACGATGAGGCATACGAAGATTTCTATGAATCCCTCGATAAGCTGGACAAACGGCTGGAGACGAACCGTTTCCTGTTCGGCGACTACATCACCGACAGCGATGTCCGCGCTTACGTCACTCTGATCCGTTGGGATGTCAGCTACTTCCACAACGTAGGACCGGTGAAGAAACCGATTCGTGATTACAAAAATATCTGGGGCTACTTAAAAGAGCTGTATGCGATCCCGGCCTTCCGTCACGGAAGTGATCCGCAGGTGCTGGCACTTTCGAGACCTGGAAAGAAATTAGGCGAGGTTCTCTTCCGCGGATACAACGAACGAATCCTTGCAAAAGTAGATTTCGAGAAGCTGATGGCAGACGATGGATCGAGAAGAACACTCAGCAAAACACCGGACGAAGTATTCCTTCGCCATCCGGAGGGAGAGACCTACGAGGATTACGCAGGAGAAATCTCAAAAACCATCTGGAACAGCCCGAAATGGGAAGACAGAAACCCGAAGAACGGCGTACTTTCCGTGGATGCATCGATTAATCCGCTGAAAGGACTTTTATAAGAAAAACAGAAGAATCCGGGGCACCTTGGTGGAACACTCTCAGGCAGCCGGGGCGCGGCCGGAACTGAAAAGAACGAGAAAATGAGGAGGATTTTATTATGAAAAAGACAAAGAAATTCTGGGCAGTATTGGCAGCGGCGGGCCTTTTGGCAGCAAGCTTTGCAGGATGCGGAAGCAATGCATCAGCAAATGCAGGAAGCAGCAGCGGTTCCGCAGCATCATCTTCCGCAGAAGGCAGCTCCGCATCGGATTCCGGTGAGAAAAAAGTGATCAAAGCTGTAACAAGCGGCACACTGGCACCGTACTTTTACGTAAATGATGACAACGAGCTGACCGGTGTCGATATCGATATCGTAAAAGAAGTGTTCAACCGCCTTCCGCAGTATGAACTGAAAATTGAGCAGGCAGATGCACTGCAGGGTGTGCTGAGCGGTCAGTACGACATCGCAGTCAACAACTATGGATATACCGATGAGAGAGCAGAATCCTACTACTTCTCTTTACCATATAAAACCAGCTTCAACGAATACATTCAGAGAACCGGCGATGAGCCGCTGACTTCTCTTACCGATCTGGCAGACCGCGGATACAAAATTGAGCTGAGTGCAGGAAGCCTTACCGCAAATGCACTGGAAAAATGGAATACAGACAACCCGGATCACCAGATCAATATCGTATATTCCAATGCAAACTTCCAGGTCAGCTACCAGCATATCGTAGATGGAACCGCTGATGTGGCAATCGACGACGGACCGATCATCGACAACCTGCTTCCGCAGTTCGGACTGGAAGGTCAGCTGGAAGCAAACGAGATCGACGAGGAGACCGAAGATTTCCTGTTCCCGCAGAACAATACCTACTTCCTGTTTGGAAAGAACGAAGAGGGCGCAGCACTCCGCGAGGATGTTGACAAAGCCTTAAAAGAGATGAAAGAAGACGGAACTCTTTCCAAGATCACAACCGAGTATCTCGGCGTGGACACCAGCCCGGACGAGAAATACTTTGATGAGACACCAAACTAGAATATCGTTTTCGAAATAAAAACAGAAGAGATTACAAAACAGACGGGAAGCGGATCGAGAACATCCGTTTCCCGATTCTAAAAGGAGCGAAAAACATGGCAGAAATTTACCGGGTAGAAAAGGGAAGCGAAGAGTGGAAATACAAAGCATATGATTACGTCAGAACCGATGCGTTCTGCTGCGGACAGAACATTCCGATTGAACTGGAATTCGGACAGGACGAGAGCAAAGATGATCTGCAGGCGATTCTGGTGACAGAAGATCACAAGCCGGTAGCCGGCTGCCGCATCGCATTTCCGGCGGAAAAGACAGGAAAAATCGAGCGTGTCTGTGTTGTCAGAGAAAAACAGAAAAGCGGATACGGCCGCGTGCTGATCGAAGCCGCTGAGAAATGGCTGAAAGAATACGGTGTCGATCACATCGTCATCACGAGCCAGGACCGCGCCGCAGGCTTTTATGAGAAATTAGGCTACAAACTGAATCCGGACGCTGACCTGTCGGTATACGACCACCATGCACCGAAGAAAGACGAAGAGCCGAAAAAGCCGAAGAAAAATCTTGGCTTTACCTGTGTACTGGTAGAAAAATACGTGTAAGAGAGGAAAAAAATCATGGGAAAATTATTTGACGTTTCACTGGTATTTTCATCCATACCAGAATTGCTGACAAAGCTGCCGATCACGCTGGAACTGGCCGTGGTTTCTATGCTGATCGGACTGGGACTGGGACTTGTGATGGCGATCATCAAAATGAAAAAAATCAGAGTGCTGACGCAGATTACGAATCTTCTGATTTCACTGCTCCGCGGCACGCCGGTCATCGTACAGCTGTACGTTGCGTTCTTTGGTATTCCCATGATGTTCAAGGCAATCAACCAGCAGTTCGGAACGAATCTGGCGGTTGCCAATATTTCCGGTTTCGTCTATGCGATGATCGCTCTGGGACTGAACCAGTCGGGCTTTATGGCTGAGATTATCCGTTCGGCCCTGCAGTCCGTTGACCCGGGCCAGATCGAAGCAGCACATGCACTCGGCATGACGTATCCGCAGACACTGCGCCGCATCATTCTGCCGGAGGCCTTTGAGGTTGCGCTTCCGACCCTTGGAAACTCTTTTATCAGTATCATCAAAGGAACGTCTCTTGCTTTTACCTGCGCCGTTGTCGAGATTACCGCACAGGGCCAGATTATTGGAGGAAGAACGTATCGCTACTTTGAAGTTTACGTTTCACTGGCCATCATTTACTGGCTGGTAACGCTGGTGATCGAGCAGATTATCCGCGTAATTGAAAATAAAATCCGGATTCCGGACCAGGTAGAGCTGGCGTCCGCAAACGGGGAGGGTAAGAAAAATGATAAAAATTGATCATTTATCAAAAAAATATAACGACAATGTGGTGCTCGACGACATCAGCCTCGAGATCAGACAGGGCGATGTTGTGGGAATCATCGGTCCTTCCGGAACCGGAAAATCAACGCTTCTGCGCTGCGTCAACCGCCTTGAGACACCGGAGAAGGGAACGGTGACGATCGGGGACAAGGTGATCGGCCTTTCCGAGCGGAAACCGAAAGAGCTTCTGTATTTAAGAAAGAACACAGGAATGGTGTTCCAGCGGTTCAATCTGTTTGAGAAGAAAACCGCACTGGAAAATGTGATGGAAGGCCTGATTGTTGTCAAGAAGATGAAAAAAGACGAGGCCAGAGCCATTGCATTAGAAGAACTGAAACTGGTCGGCATGGAGAAATGGGCAAACCACTATCCGAAACATATGTCCGGCGGACAGCAGCAGAGGGTGGCGCTCGCAAGAGCCCTCGCCATGAAACCGCAGATTCTGCTGCTGGACGAGCCGACCTCAGCCCTTGACCCAGAGCTGGTTGGAGAGGTTCTGGATGTTATTAAAAAAGTTGCGGTACAGGGATATACAATGCTTCTGGTTTCCCATGAGATGAACTTTATCCGCCATGTGTCGAACCGTGTGATCTTCCTTGATAAAGGACACGTAGTAGAAGACGGAACACCGAAAGAAGTATTCGAGCATCCGCAGAATCAGAGAACACAGGAGTTCTTCAGCAAGATGCATATTATGGCGCAGCCTGAGTATGTTATTTAAATTGCGGACACAGCCAAAGAGCAGGAGAAAAGATTATGATAGATGAGAAAAGAATTGCTGATTTTTTTGCGGAGCTGGTATCTATCGATTCGCCGTCCTTAGAGGAGCGCGAGATGGCGGACACCTTAAAAATAAAATTCGCCGAAATCGGGGTTACGCTTACAGAAGATCATACGCAGGAGCAGACCGGCTCCAATGCGGGCAATCTGTTCGCGCGTATTCCGGGCAGCCTTGCAGGAGCCCCGGTTCTCTTTGCGGCCCACATGGACACTGTTGAGCCTGCAAAAGGAAAAAAAGCCGTCTCCCATGAGGATGGAACCGTAACGAGCGACGGCACGACAGTTCTTGGCGCCGACGACCTCGCCGGTGTGACAGTCATCTATGAAGCTGTCCGCCACCTCATCGAGACCAAAACACCGCACCGCCCGATCGAAATTCTGATCTCGACTGGTGAGGAGCTGTACTGCAAAGGCGCAAATGCCTTCGACTACAGCCAGGTGCAGGCAAAAGAAGCATACGTTCTGGATTTAAGCGGCGCGATCGGTGCAGCCGCCTACGCGGCACCGACACTCGTTTCCTTCGCGGCGAAAATCCAGGGAAAAGCCGCCCACGCCGGTTTCCACCCGGAGGACGGCATCAACAGCATCCAGGCGGCCGCCCACGCAATCGCACAGCTTCCGCAGGGCCACGTGGATGAAAGTACCACTGCCAACATCGGAAAAATCGGCGGCGGCTCCGGTACCAACATCGTTTCGGAAAGCTGCGTGATCGAAGGCGAAATTCGAAGCCTGAACCACGAGACGGCGATGGAGCTTCTGGAAACATATTACAGAACCTTCCAGCAGGAAGCAGAGAAGATTGGTGCGAAGCTGGTCTGGGAAGAAAAGCTGAATATCCATGCGTATGAGACGCCGCTGACAAGCGATGCCGCAAGGCATTACGAGAGCGCCGTTGCAGAAGAAGGCCTGACCGCTGCATTCGAAAAAACTTTCGGCGGCAGCGACAACAACGTCTTTGCACAGCACGGCATCGAAGGGCTTGTCATCGCAACCTCGATGAATCAGGTACACAGCTGCGCCGAGTACACAAAAATCCCGGAAATAGCCCAGGTGGCGCGGATTGTGGCCAATCTTGCCGCACCGCAGGAAGCCTGAACAGATCCCGGACGAAAAAACAGAATACGTAAAAATCCCCAAAGCCCGTCGGCAGATGTGAAAACAAAAACCGGCGGACTTTTCCTGTTTCCGGCACGGCTTGCCACGCAGAGAAAAATAGTCTATAATAGGGAAAAGCTTCCGGTGCATGCCGGAATTTAACACCAGTAGAAAAGAAGTCCCCCGCTTCTAAAGCGGTGGGATGAATTGTTAAAAGAAACATAACGGCAGTGGTGGGCGGAGAAAAATCGATATCCTCCACTGACATGAGGCAAGTCACAGTCGAACTATTTTCGGCATGTCAGACTCCGTGAAAATACCGACTGTGAGTTGAAACAAGAATAAAAGAGGAAAAACAATGATACATACACCAATTCAGAAACTGGAATTTCCAAACGACAGAAATGTCCGACTGTACTGCAAGAGAGAGGATCTTCTCCCGTTTTCCCTGGGCGGAAATAAAGTGCGGATCGGACGCGCCTTTTTCCAGGATATGCAGGAGAAAAACAAAGACTGCATGATCATCTACGGAAACAGCAGATCCAACCTCTGCCGCGTGCTGGCCAATCTGTGCTGTGCCGAGAAAATTCCATGCTATATGATCTGTTCTTCCGAAGAAAACGAGGAACAACCGATCGAAACAAACAACAGCCGTCTGATGAAATGGCTCGGAGCCGAAGTCATTCCGTGCAGAAAAACAGAGATTGCACAGACCGTCGAGAAGACGATGAACCGTTTGACAGAAGAGGGATATCACCCATATTATATTTTCGGGGATAAATTCGGAACGGGCAATGAAGGCACACCGGTACAGGCCTACGTGGACGGCTACCGCGAGATTCTTGCGTGGGAGAAAGAACAGAACATTTCTTTTTCTCATATCTTTGCAGCATCCGGAACCGGCTCGACCCAGTGCGGCCTGGTAAGCGGAAAACTGCTCGAGCAGGGAACGGAGCAGATCATCGGCCTTTCGATTTCATCCCGCGGGTACGACCGAGCCATCCGCATCATGGAGAGCGGCATTTCCGATTATTTTGCGAAGAATCATCTCGTGCTGCCGGAAGGATGGGAGAGTGAACTTCATCTGGAAATGGGATACCGCCAGGGCGGATACGGCCAGTACGATGAGCGGATTTTACAGGTGATCCGGGAAGAGTTCTGCCGGAACGGCCTTCCGCTGGATCCGACGTACACCGGAAAGGCATTCTGGGGAATGAAGCAGTACATAGAAGAACATCAGTTACAGGACTGCGATGTGCTTTTTATCCATACCGGAGGCACGCCGCTGTTCTATGACTGCATTCTGAACGATACCGATGGAGGAAAAAAATGAAACTGATTTCAATAGTCATCCCATGCTACAATTCCGAGGCAACGATCCGGAAAGTTGTAGAGATGGTGATGGAAGAATTCAAGAAAATGGACGGATATGACTGCGAATTTGTCCTGGTGAACGACGGTTCCCCGAAAGACAATACGTATGGGGAGATCAAGAAGCTCGGTGAGCAGTATCAGAATGTCAAGGGCATCAACCTGCTGCGCAATTTCGGCCAGCACAATGCGCTGATGGCGGCACTCCACTACACCGAAGGAGACTTTATTCTCGGCATGGACGATGACATGCAGACACATCCGTCCCAGATCAGCAAACTGATCCACAAGATGGAAGAAGGATACGATCTGGTTTACGGCTGCTATCCGAAACGAAAAAATTCGTTCCTGAAAAATGTCACCAGCAAACTGAACGAAGTTTCCTCCCGGATTCTTCTCGGACGGCCAAAAGACATCGTTTCCAGCAATTTCTGGATGATTACCCGCCAGATCAAGGACGAGGTGGTAAAATACGACAGCTTCAATCCCTATATTGACGGCATTTTCTACCGCACGACACACAAAATCGGAAATGTAGAGGTGGAGCATTTCAAACGTGCAGTGGGAACTTCCAACTATACGTTAAAGAAACTGATCAAATTGTGGCTTGCCTACTGGAACTATTCTGTAATTCCGCTTCGCATATCGTCCGTTCTCGGCGGAGTTTCTGCAGCCGGCGGTTTTCTGGCAGCCATCATGATTGCCATCCGAAAGCTCATCAATCCGACCGTGATGGTTGGCTGGTCTTCGACGATCTGCGCCATCGTTGTTTTTTCCGGATTGATTCTGATGGTGCTCGGCATCATCGGAGAATACCTCGGAAAGATGATTCTGATTCTGAACCGCACGCCGCAGTATATTGTGCGGGAAACCATTAACGTATCTGATGAGGAAGAAAAAAAGTGAAAAAAATCATGATTTTAGGTGCCGGTATTTACCAGGTGCCGCTGATCCGGACTGCACGCAGAATGGGTCTTTACACGATCGTAGTGAGTATTCCCGGCGATTATCCGGGTTTTGCACTTGCAGATAAAATTTATGAACTGAATACGCGGGATAAAGAAGCGATTCTTGCGGCGGCGGAAAAAGAACAGATCGACGGAATCTGTACATCGGGAACCGATGTGGCCGTCAGCACAATCGGCTATGTCTGTGAAAAGATGCATCTGTCCGGCATTCCGTATGAGGCGGCGGAAATTCTGACCGATAAGGCAAAGATGAAAGACGCATTCCGGCAGGGCGGCGTTTCCGCGGCAGACGGGATGCGGGTAAGAAGCGCAGAGGAGGCACAAAAAGCCGCAGAACAGCTTGGATACCCGGTTGTCGTAAAACGGGTGGACAGTTCAGGAAGCCGCGGAATTACCGTGGTGGAGCATTCTGGACAGATCGAAGAAGCGTATGAAAATGCGAGAAACGGTTCGGCAAGAGATTATGTGCTGGTTGAAAAATTCCTCCGCGGAACGGAGATCGGCGTGGATGGATTTGTGCAGAACCACAAACTGGTCTTTCTGGCACCGCACACGAAATTTGTATACCGCGGTGCACACACGACCGTTCCGGTCGGCCACGCATTTCCGTATGGATGCAGCGGGGCACTGCGGGAAGAAATTGCCCGCCAGATGCAGCTGGCCGTCACCGCATCCGGTGCCGATCAGTGCTCCGTCAATGCGGATGTCTTTGTGGACGGAGAGAAGGTCTGGATCATTGAAATGGGCGGAAGAACCGGGGCAACCTGCATTCCGGAACTGATTTCAACGTATTACGGATTTGATTTTTATGAGCAGATGATCAAAAGCGCCCTCGGGGAAGAAACGGATTTTCAGCAGACGGAAAGCTGCCTGTGCATGGCAAAACTGCTGCTGAGTCCGGTAAGCGGAACCATCACACAAATCGACCGGGATCAGGTCGAACGTCTGCGTCAGGAAGGGCTGGAGCTTGTCCTGGATTATCCGGAGGGGCATGAAGTTTCTGCCATGGCAGATGGAACTGACCGGATCGGCCATGTGATTGTAAAGACGGACCGGGAAGCGGAACTGGATGAGCAGATGAAGCGGGTGTACCGCTGTATCTGGATTGATGGAAAAAATCTGGAGACAATCTGGGAAGAGAAAACAGCAAAATAAAAAACCCGGAATCTTTTCAAGACCTCAGAAGAGGAGCGAAAGGATTCCGGGTTTTGCGTTGCCAGGCATATCAATATCCGGTGGACCAATTTTGATTACACTGTTTTTACAGGCTTCATCATCATCTGATAGTAGACTGGAATCAGCAGTGCAATTGCACCGAACCAGGCAAGCGGGCTTGCGATGCAGACGGCAGTGTAGCCTAAGAAGCGTGACAGCCAGACGGTAGCAGCAAGACGCATCACAAGCTCGACCATGCATGCGGCAAACGGTGCGCGTCCGTTCTGCATACTCTGAATCGAGGTGCGGTAGACGGCGAGAAGGCCGAGCAGGGAGTAGAACGGCGCTTCGATCGTCAGGAATGCATCGGAGTAATGGTAAGAATCCGTGATTTCGCTCGAAAAGCTTGGTGAGCAAGTGCATCTGTCTCGCGAGGTCTGCTGCCGCCTCTTCCGGAAAATGACGGGAAAGACGGTGACGCAGTATCTCGAGGAATACCGTGCGTCCAAAAGCCTGCCGCTCGTCGAAAGCGGCTTTTTGCCACGAAAAATATGTTACATCTGTTTGATTGCCTGCAGCATTTCAAGATCCGAAGCAGTCACCTTGATATTGGAAACCATCGTTCGGCCGTCCGGTTTTTTCACCGTGACTTCGAGAATCGTTCCCTCCTCGATCTGCGAGGATGCGAGATCGCTCATGAATTTTACGAACTTCGGGTGGTTTTGGGCGAAACGGTTTCTCAGATTTTTTAATTCCATTAACTTCATTGGGTTAAATGCCATTCTTTTTTCTGTCCTTTCTATTCGAAACTTCTTTCGAAACATGAAAGTATTGTAACATGGAAAAGAAAAAATGCAAGCGGATAAAAAGAGAAAAGACAGAGATACTGGGAATAAGAGAAAAGATTCTCAATTAGAATGGGAGAAAAACGAATGAAAGCGAAGAAGTATCTGCTGTTTTTTCTTTTGGGCTACTGTATTTATATTGCCATCGAAGTCACCTACCGCGGTTACAGCTTCCGCCTGATGGGCATTGCCGGAGGACTGTCCCTTGCAGGAATCGGAATGCTGGAAGACGCCGGGCTGCGCCGCTTTCCGCTGGCGTTTCAGATGATGGTATCTGCGGTTCTGATCACGGCCATCGAACTGTATTCGGGAATGTTTTCCCTGCGGGTGCTGCATTACCGTATGTGGGACTACAGTGCGCTGCCGTTTTCCTTCTGCGATGGGATGATCTGCCCGTGGTTTTTCGGGATCTGGTATCTGCTCTCGGTGGTTGGGATTTTTCTTACGGACTATGTGAGCTATTATATCTTCCACGAGGGGACGCACCCGGTGTATCGAAAGAAGAAAAAGGGTTGTGCCGAAGGGGAGTTCGTTATAAAATAAGAAAAAACAACCCAGGCAGGAGGTCCTCATGGAAAACGAAAAAAATTATCTGGAATATCTCGCAGAATTGTACCCGACCATCGAAAAAGCAGCGACCGAAATCATCAATCTGCAGTCCGTTATCAACCTTCCCAAAGGCACGGAGCATTTCCTTTCGGATATTCATGGCGAATACGAAGCCTTTTCTCATGTACTCCGCAACGGTTCCGGTGCCGTGCGAAAGAAGATTGACGATGTCTTCGGCCACACGCTCGGCATTTCGGAAAAACGTGCGCTTGCAACCCTTATCTATTACCCGAGAGAGCGCCTGGAGATGGAGAAAAAGCAGCAGGAGGACATCGATGACTGGTACAAGGTCATGCTGTACCGCCTGATCGACGTCTGCAAAATTGTTTCTTCCAAATACACCCGTGCCAAAGTGCGGAAAGCCCTGCCGGCGGATTATGGCTATATCATCGAGGAGCTGATCACCGAAAAGCCGGAGGTGCTCGACAAAGAAGCATACTACGAGGCGATCATCCAGACTATCCTCGAAATCGGAAGCGCCGAGAACTTCATCATTGCCGTGGCAGAGCTGATTCAGCGGCTCGTTGTTGATCATCTCCACATCATCGGCGACATCTTTGACCGCGGTCCGGAGCCGTATAAAATCATGGACTGCCTGATGAATTACCATTCCCTCGATATCCAGTGGGGCAACCACGATGTGCTCTGGATGGGCGCTGCGACCGGCCAGCCGGCGTGCGTGGCCAGCACGATCCGCATCTGCCTCCACTACGGCAATCTCGATGTGCTGGAGGACGGCTACGGCATCAATATGCTTCCGCTTGCCACCTTTGCTCTCGAGACGTACGGCGATGATCCGTGCGAATGCTTTGCCGCAAAAGGCGGCGAGGACAGCGGAAATTCCCAGCAGATGCTGGAGCGCCGCATGCACAAGGCCATCACCGTAATGCAGTTAAAGCTCGAGAACCGTCTGATCCGTGAGAACCCGGAGTACGGCATGGAAAACCGCCGTCTGCTGGAAAAGATCGATTACCAGAACGGAACGGTGGCGATGGGGGAGAAAACGTATGCTCTGCGCGACAAGAGCTTTCCGACGATCGACCCGGCGCATCCGGACGAGCTGACAGAAAAAGAGGCAGAAGTGCTCGATAAGCTGATCTTCGCCTTCCGAAACAGCGAAAAACTGCAGGCGCACGTCGATTTCCTGCTCAAAAAAGGAAGCCTCTACCGCGTCTACAATGGAAATCTGCTGTACCACGGCTGCATGCCGATGAATGAGGACGGCACCTTAAAAGAGGTACAGGTCGACGGAAAGAAATACAAGGGAAAAGCACTGTACGATATCCTCGAGCACAACGTGCGCCGCGCATTTGTAAGCCGCGATCCGAAAAAACGGGAGCAGGGCCGCAATACGCTGTGGTATCTGTGGACCGCGCCGACTTCCCCGCTGTACGGCCGTGACAAGATGACAACATTTGAGCGGTATTTCCTCGCAGAAAAAGAGACCTGGACCGAGGTGAAAAACGCGTATTACCGCCTGATCGAGAAAGAGGAGACGGCGGACCGGATCTTACAGGAGTTCGGGCTTGCCGGTGAAAATGTACATATTATCAACGGCCACGTCCCGGTACACCAGAGTGCCGGTGAAAGCCCGGTCAAATGCGGCGGCAAGGTGCTGATCATCGACGGCGGCTTCTGCAGGGCGTACCACAAAGAAACCGGCATCGCAGGTTACACGCTGATTTACAACTCGTACGGCCTCAGCCTCACCGCGCACGAGCCGTTTGAATCGACGGAAAAAGCAATCCAGGAGGAGAAGGATATTGTCTCCCGCCAGGTGGCGGTGCGGTACAACATGAAGCGCCAGTTAGTCGGCGATACGGATCAGGGACGGCAGATCCGGCAGCGCATCCGTGAATTAAAGGAACTGATCGAGGCGTACCGCACGGCTCAGTTAAAAGAGCTTCTTTAAATCAAGGGTTTTCAACTGCGCCGGAAAATGGTATAATCAAAACAGTGTGCGCAGATGGAAACACTGTGCGCTGGAACAGATGGAAAGAAGGAAGAAACATATGAGGGCATGGATTGCCAGGATGACAGAAGATAACATAGATCAGAGCGCGATCGAAAAAGCAGGAGAGATTCTGAAAAACGGCGGTCTGGCGGCATTCCCGACCGAGACCGTATATGGTCTTGGCGGAAATGCGCTGGATGCCAAAGCTTCCGAGAAAATTTATGCGGCAAAGGGCCGTCCGTCGGACAACCCGCTGATCGTCCACATCGGAAGAATGGAGGACCTCGAAACCGTAGCGGCAAACGTGCCGGAGAGTGCACGCAAACTGGCAGCTGCATGCTGGCCGGGACCGCTGACGATGATTTTTGAGAAAACAAATGCCGTTCCGCTCGAGACGACGGGAGGCCTTACCTCCGTAGCCGTGCGCTACCCGAGCAACAAAGTGGCAAACGCACTGATCTTAGCCGGAGGCGGCTTCATCGCTGCGCCGAGCGCCAATACATCAGGCCGGCCGAGCCCGACGAAAGCCGAGCATGTGATCGAGGACCTTGGGGACAAAATTGACTGTATCATCGACGGAGGAGACGCCGAGATCGGCCTCGAATCCACCATCGTCGATTTTACAGAGGAGATTCCGACGATTCTCCGCCCGGGCTATTACAACAAAGAGATGCTGGAAAAAGTGCTTGGAACCGTGCGTGTCGATCCGGGAATCCTTGCGGAGGACAGCCATGTGCGTCCGAAGGCACCGGGCATGCGCTACAAACATTATGCGCCGAAGGCAGACCTTACGATTATCCAGGGCGAGATGGAACGGGTGATTCCGGAAATCAACCGCCTTGCCGCAGAACAGGAAAAGGCAGGAAAGAAAGTGGGCGTAATCTGCACCGATGAGACACGGGAGCAGTACACCACAGGAGATATCAAGAGCATCGGGCTGCGCGCCGAAGATGAGACGATCGCGCATCACCTGTTTGCGATTCTGCGCGACTTCGATGAGGACGGCGTGGAAGTGATTTATTCCGAGGCTTTCGACACCCCGCGTATGGGGCAGGCGATCATGAACCGCCTGTTAAAAGCCGCAGGCCACAAAGTAGCAGAGGTATAACAGTGAAACATTACAGCAGGATTTTATTTGTGGACGCGGACGATACCGCGCGCGCACCGATGGCGAAGGCGATTCTGCAGAGCAAAGAGCTTCCGTGGCCGATGGAAATTGGTTCCCGCGGGCTTGTCGTTCTGTTTCCGCAGCCGGTCAACCAGAAGGTAGAGGCAGTGCTTGCGCGCAACGGGCTTTCGGCCAAAGACCACACCACCACACCGCTTACCGCGGAGGACATCAACGACGACACGCTGCTTCTTGTGATGGAGGACAGTCAGAGGGAAAAGATCCGTGAGGACTTCCCGGATGCGCCCCATCTGCAGACGATCGCCGGATTTCTGCGGCTGGCAGGAGACATCCCCGCCCTTTACGGGGAACCGCTTACCGAATACGGAAAATGTTATGAAGCGCTGGAATTCCTGATTGAAGGTGTTCTTGCGCGGCTGAAAGAGGAGGAAGAACAATGATAGCTTTAGGATGCGACCACGGCGGATATGAGCTGATGCAGGAGGTAAAAGCATATCTGGACAAACAGGGACTGGAATATCAGGACTTCGGATGCTACAGCAACGAGGCAGTTGATTATCCGGTTTACGCCAGAAAAGTAGGCCATGCGATCCAAAACGGAACGTGTGATAAGGGAATCCTGATCTGCGGAACCGGAATCGGCATTTCTATCACGGCAAACAAAATGGAAGGAATCCGTGCAGCACTCTGCACCGACTGCTTCTGCGCAGAGGCAACCCGCCTGCACAACGATGCCAACGTACTGGCGATGGGAGGACGTGTTGTAGGCCCTGGCCTTGCAATCAAAATCGTAGAAACCTTCCTGAACACTCCATTTTCCGGAGAAGAGCGTCACGAACGCCGTATTCACTTGATTGAGCATGAAGGCGAAAATGAATAAATTTTAAACAAAGGAGAAGGGAAAATGGCAAGAACAGTCATCATGGATCACCCGCTGATCCAGCACAAAATCGGTATTATCAGAAAGAAAGACACAAGCTCCAAGGAGTTCCGCGAGATGATCAGCGAAATTGCAATGCTGATGTGCTACGAGGCAACCAGAGAGCTGCCGCTCACAGACGTTGAAATTGAAACCCCGATCTGCAAAACAACCGTAAAAGAGCTCGAAGGAAAGAAAATGGCAGTTGTGCCGATCCTCCGTGCCGGTCTTGGTATGGTAGAAGGTATGCTGGCTATGATTCCGGCAGCAAAAATCGGACACATCGGTCTGTACCGTGATCCGGAAACCCTGGCACCGGTTGAGTATTACTGCAAACTTCCGTCAGACATCGCAAGCCGTGAAGTATTTGTAACCGACCCGATGCTGGCAACCGGCGGTTCTGCAACGGCAGCCATCACCATGCTGAAAGAAAAAGGCGCAAAGAAGATCCACTTCATGTGCATCATCGCATCTCCGGAAGGAATCGAGAAAATGCATGAGGTTCACCCGGATGTCGATGTTTTCGTCGGAGCACTGGATGACCATCTGAACGAGCACGGCTACATTGTACCAGGCCTCGGCGATGCCGGAGACCGTATCTTCGGTACGAAATAAGAGCGGAAGCAAAGTACGTTAAGAAAACACAGGGGAAATGGGTATGAGCGATAAACGAGAGGATTATATTTCCTGGGATGAATATTTCATGGCAGTTGCCCAGCTTGCCGGTATGCGCTCGAAGGATCCGCACACACAGGTGGGAGCCTGCATTGTGAGCGAGGACAACAAGATTCTGTCCATGGGATACAACGGTTTCCCGAGAGGCTGCTCGGACGACGAGTTCCCGTGGGGAAAGACAAGTGAAAATCCGCTGGAAAACAAGTATCTTTACACAACGCACAGTGAACTGAACGCCATCCTGAATTACCGCGGCGGAAGCCTCGAGGGAGCCAAGCTGTATGTGACATTGTTCCCATGCAATGAGTGCTGCAAGGCGATTATCCAGGCGGGAATCAAAACGGTGATCTACGACTGCGACAAGTACGCGGACACCCCGTCCGTGATCGCATCGAAACGGATGATGAAGGCGTCCGGAGTCACTTTTCAGAAATACCACCGCACAGGGCGGGAAATTACCATGTCCCTGTAGCAGAAAAGATAATAGAAGGAGCGCGCCTGAACGAACAGAAAGTTCAGACGCGCTTCGTCTGTATACACGAAAAGACAAGAAACGGGAGGGCACCATGGAGAGCAATTTCGAATGGATTACGGCAAACGGGGATATCGGCATCCGCTTTTTCCACAGCATCGACGACGGCGGCTACGGACCGGTGAACTTCCAGACACCAGAGTACGTCGATTACCTTGACGCCGCAGATTATGCACACGATATGATCGGAAACCTGAACGCCGGCATGAACCGCTGGATCGACTGGAACTTCCTCGTAGACAAAGACGGCGGCCCGCGCCATGTACCGATGGGATTCACCTCAGGTCTGATTGTGGATGATGATTTCCATTACCGCAAACCGATCATGTACCACTACATCGGCCATATTTCCAAATATATTGCTCCGGGTGCAAAACGCATCGGCTGGAGCAAATACGGAGCAAACCTGGATGTAACGGCCGCAGTCAATCCGGACGGAAGCTACGTTGTGATCCTGCTGAACCGCACAAAAGAGGATTCCGGCTGCTTCCTGCGTGTCAACGGACATATCATGCGTGTCGATCTTCCGGCAGAGACACTCAGCACGGTTGTAATCGAGAAATAAAAAGCAAAAATAAAAAAATGCCTTCTGTGCAGAATGGAAACAGTCTGCACAGAAGGCATTTTTGTAAGATAAGATTTATTTTTGATCGGAATCGGAAGAATCTGAGTTTTTCTCTTCGGTCGAAGGCTTTGCCGGTGTATACGGCGCATCAACCGGAGACTCTTCCGTGGCCAGCTTTGTCAGCGCTTTGCGCAGCCGGTAGCCCGGGAAGTGGAAGACTTCGGCCTCGTTGATCTTCTTTTTCTGATATGGGATCGCCTGTCTCGTTTCCGGATCAATGTGGTCCATGTGGAAGTAAAACGCATCGTCATCCGGCAGGTGATGTTTTTCAAGACGACGGTTGGCGAAGTTGCGGCAGACCGTGCAGATAATGGCACAGACCGGAACGGCGATGATCATGCCAAAGACACCCCAGAAGCCGCCGCCGATCAGAATCGAGATGATGATAAGGAAGCTGGACACACCGGTCGTCTCGCCGAGGATTTTCGGTCCTAAGAAGTTTCCGTCAAACTGCTGCAGGAGAACGACGAAAATCAGGAAATACAGTGCCTGCAGAGGGTCGATCAGAAGGATCAGCAGAAGACACGGAACGGCGCCGAGGAACGGGCCGAAAAACGGAATGATATTCGTCACACCGATGATTACGCTGACCAGCAGTGCGTACGGGGTGCCGATCAGGCTCGTCACAAGATAGCAGATGGCACCGATGATGATCGAATCGATGACTTTTCCAACGAGGAATCCGCTGAATTCCTGGTTCACATACTGGCAGTCGCGGATCACGGCATTTCCGTGATCCAGACCGAGCAGCGCGTAGACTGCTTTTTTCAGCTTGGCAATGTAGCTTTCCTTGTTGTACAGCATGTAGATCGCAACGATCGCGCCAAGCAGAATGTTTTTGAAAAACGTAACCATGTTGACGAGCTGTCCGGAGAGGTTCAGAAGGAACGTACGGAGCATCGGCATCAGGTCATTGGTCAGCCAGTTGGAAAGCTTTGCGGAGAACATGGAGATGTACTGGTCTGCCGTCTGCTGCATCTCCGGGTAATTCGCCAGCACTTTTGTGGCAAAATCCTGAATGTTGTTTGCGTAGTTGGAGAAGTTGGAGACAATGTTTGTGATACTTGAGAACAGCTCCGGGATCAGGGTCGCAATGAGTCCGTACAGCGCGAAAAGCATGGCGACGTACGTCAGAAGAATCAAAAGCGCCCGTACAAGCTTTTTGCAGCGTACCGACTGTGTTTTTCCGTGCCGGGCAAAGAGTCTGGCGATGATCCGCTGTTCTATGAAGTTAATGATCGGGCTGATCACATAGGCGAGAATCAGGGCTGCAATCAGGGGGGAGAGAATGTCGAGGACATTGTGAAAGGCGGTCCGCACAGAAGTCTGGTGGAAGAGCAGGTAGTAAAAAATCATGGACGCTGCAAGTACCAGAAAGGCAGTAACGCCGGCCCGGACATATTTTCGGTAACGATCCAGTTTCATAAAAATGTAAATCCCCTTTCGAATTTTATTAACCTCTATTATACACATGCAATCCCCAAAATACAACCGCAACCACACTTGCGGGAAAAAAAGGAAACTGCTATACTGGAAAAGCAGATTTAGAAAAAGGAGATAACAAATTTGAAGATAAAAATGCCGCCAAGCGTAAATATGGTAATCGATTCCCTGCATGCGAAAGGCTTCGAGGCGTACGCGGTCGGAGGCTGTGTGCGCGATACGATTCTTGCGCGGGAGCCGGACGACTGGGATATTACAACCTCTGCTTCCCCACAGCAGGTAAAAGAAATTTTTGACCGCACCGTGGATACGGGACTGGAGCACGGAACGGTAACAGTTCTGGCCGGAAGCGGCGCGCACGAGGTCACGACGTACCGCATCGACGGAGAGTATGAGGACGGCCGCCATCCGAAAGAAGTGGTCTTTACCTCCAGCCTCGCCGAGGATCTGCGCCGCCGTGATTTTACGATCAATGCGATGGCATACAACAACGAAGAGGGGCTTGTGGATCTGTTCGATGGAATCAGGGATTTACAGCGCAAAGTCATCCGCTGTGTCGGAAATCCGACCGAGCGGTTCAGTGAGGATGCACTGCGGATCCTGCGTGCCCTCCGCTTTTCCGCACAGCTCGGCTTCAAACTCGATCCGGCAACACTGGATGCCATCATAGCACTCGCGCCGACGCTTGAAAAAATCAGCGCCGAGCGGATCCGTGTGGAACTGAATAAACTGCTGATCTCGAAGCGGCCGGAGTACATGGAGGCCGTCTATGAGGCGGGTATTACAAAGATTGTGCTGCCGGAGTTTGATGAACTGATGAAAACGCCGCAGAACAATCCGCACCACTGCTATAATGTCGGTGAGCATACGATTGCCGCTCTGCAGCACGTTCCGGCAGATCCGATTCTGCGCTGGACGATGCTGCTCCACGACATTGCAAAACCGGCGTGCCGCACAACGGATGAGGCCGGCATCGATCATTTTAAAGGCCACGCACCGGCGGGGGAGAAAATGGCGAAAGCGATTCTGCGCCGTCTGAAATTCGACAACGAAACCATCCGCCAGGTCGCAGCATTGATCCGCTGGCATGACTGCCGCATGGCTCCGGAGAAACCGGTGATCCGCCGTATTCTGAACAAACTCGGCCCGGAGCTGTTCGAAAAACTGATGATCGTGCAGGAAGCCGATACGATGGCCAAAAGCCTGTACCAGCGGGAGAAAACCCTGGAACGGATCGAAAAGGTAAGGGAGTGCGTCAGAGAAATTCTCGATAACGGCGACTGCTTTACGTTGAAAATGCTGGCCGTTTCCGGCAAAGATCTGATGGAACTCGGTGTCCCAAAAGGCCCGAAAATCGGCGAATGCCTGAACGCGGCGCTGGAAGAAGTGATGAAAGATCCGGCGAAGAATACAAAAGAATACCTGACAGAGTACGTAAAAACACTGCTGTAAAGCCAAAACGGCAAACAAGAGGGCCGGGGACAGAACAATCCGTCCCCGGCTCTCTTTTGTTTTTTGCTGGTTTTATACGTTCAGATCACGCAGCAGATCCGCATACCAGCAGAACACATGGGCAATGCGGTACAGTTCGCTCTCCTTGGAGACGGTGCGCCACAGCTCTTTATAGCTGTGCAGCCACCGTTCGAGATCTCCGGCGAGTGCAAAACAGTCTTCTTTCTCCGGCAGAGTGCCCTCGGAAAGAAGGGAAGCGCGCAGGAACGGCAGCAGGCGGTTCAGCACTTTCAGGCCGTCTGCGGCGAGCAGGTACGCATAGATCATCGGACGGTTCTCCGGGCGGACGGTGCCGGCTTTCTCGTACAGAACGGCGCAGAGCGCGTCGATTGAAGCATTTGCTGCATCCGCATCGCCTTCCGCGCAGGAGCGGAGCAGTTCGGCAGCCTCTTCTTTGTCCTGATGCAGTTCGAGTGCTTCCTGTACCATAACGGCAGTGCGCCACGGATACGCATCCTGATGGCAGAGAAGATCGAGCACGGAAACGAGTTTTCCGGAAGCATCACCAAATTCCAGCACGGAAATCTGGCGGTTGATTTCCTCCTCCGGCAGAATGTCTGCATTCCAGGAGAACGCCGCGCCGTAGATCATGCCGATGCGGGAGAAGTCCGGGTGATTGATGTGGCCGTAATCGCCCCAGTCAGTGTTCAGAAGTCCCATCGCATGGTATTCGTGGCCGTAGCGCGCCATTCTGGAAATGTTTTCATACGCCTCATGATACTTGTTGATGAGCTGGTTCCATCCCTGTACGCCCGGGCACACATACAGATGCTCGGCACCGGAATTGGCAAGGCGGGTCAGACGCTCCGATGAAACATTTGACGCATAATCCCAGTGGAGGCAGATCAGGTTCTTCGGCAGGAGATGATAAACTTCCGGCTCCTGGCTGATGACATCACTCCAGAACATCGGCGTGCGGCCGGATTCAGTGATATAGTTGGCAAGCTCTGTCACAAACTCGGTGTAGATGACGGTGGTTCCCTTTTCCTCGGCGAGTGCGCGGGAAGCCCCTTTTCCAAGGTCAAACGTTTCATCCGCGCAGAGATTGAAATACTTCGAGGAGAAGAGCTGCATATATTCGGAAAGAATGTGTTTGGCAAGGGAGAGGCTCTCCGGGTTTGTGATATCGAGCGTATGGTGCGCCTGGCGGTCATAGAAGGAGAACGGAGCCGAAGCAGAGCCTTCCAGTTCGCACAGATGTGCATACGATTTCGTGCAGAGCAGCTTGTACAGATGGCCGAAGCTTGCAAGCGACGGAACGAGATCAATGCCAAGTCCCTTGCAGTAGCGGTCCAGCTCGAGGATGTCCTCTGCAGTGAGCGGCGTATCGTCGCGCCACATCTCGGTCAGATCGTCGAAGAGATAGCTGTGCTCAATGTAGAGCTGAAGCTGATTGATTTTATAGAAGCTCAAGGTGGCGGCAAGCTGTTTCAGATAGGAAAGCGTCGGAACACGTCCGCGGGTCGCATCGTGGTAGAAGCCGCGGTTTTCCATGGCCGGTTTGTCGGAGATCAGGACGGTTGGAAGAACAGCACCTGCCTGGCGGATCATCTGACGGAGTGTCTGCACGCCGTAGAGAACGCCGCTTTCCAGAGATCCGCAGATCGTGATGTTTTCCGGTGTGACAGCGAGGGTATAAGCCTCACGGGATAATTCCGGAGAGGCAGTCAGATAGATCAGGTGTGATCCCACCGGCTGATGACGGCGGCAGATGGCAGGACGGAATCCCGTCTGTGTCTCAATCTCCTGCTGCAGAAGCTGTGCGGCAGAAAAAAGCTCAGCCGGGCTCTCGGAATCGAGAAAAATGCGGCTGTCATAGTGAATTGTAAAGGTGCCCTCTCCGTAGGAAAGGGAAGATGGCTGTGGTAAGAAAATCATAAAAACCCTCCTTAAAATAAAATGATTTTAGAGAACCCCATAACAGGTGTTTTTCATCCTGTCAAGTTTGGAATATTTTACCATGCGGTGAAATTAAAAACAATAAAATAAGAGAAAAAGAAAACACTTTCAACATTGCTTTTGGGATGAAAGAAAAAACAGAAACCAGTATGCATGGCACAGGGCGGATACGCATACATTGAATCGTGACCCCAAAAACGATCACAACAGGGAAAGGAGTCAGGCTCTTGTATGATTATGGATTGAGTGTGCTGTCCCATTACGGTCTTACGGCTTCCGGCACAATGCGGGTGCGGGGCGCTTTATTGTGCCACACCGAACAGGGGGATAAGCTGATCAGCGAGTTCGGGACGGCGGCGGAAAAACTGGAGCAGCGGTATCTTCTACAGTGCCGCATCACGGAGTCGGGGCTCCTGCGGTGCGATCAGATTCTGCGGAACGAAGAGGGAGCGCTTGCAACGCGCGGGGACGACGGAGGAACGTACATTGTGCGGAACTGGTACCCGGGCCGGGAATGTGAGACGGGAAACAGTGAGGATCTTATCCGCGCCTCGGACGCGCTGGCGCGGCTACATACGGCAGCTCATCTGCCGGTGAAAATGGAATACCGGAGGGAATCCATCGTGGAGGAGTGCATCCGCCACAATGTGGAAATTCGAAAGATCCGAAAGTATTTGCAGACAAAAAAGAAGAAAAATGAGTTCGAAAAACTGCTGCTGGCAAGCGCCGGTCCGTATCTGGAACAGGGAGAGCGGGCGGCCGCGGAAATGAAAGCTTCTTCCTATGAAAAACTGCGGCAGCGGGCGGACGAAGAAGGCGCCGTCTGCCACGGGGAATTCAGCCAGCACAATATTCTGCTGGAAAACGGCAGAGGCGAAACGGCGGTCAATTTCGACAAGTGGAACTTCGATCTCCAGGTGGCAGATCTTGGCTATTTTATGCGGAAAATTCTGGAAAAACACGGCTGGAGCGAGCGCGCGGCAGAACGGATCTTAAACGCCTACAGCGCCAGACGGCCGCTCGATGAGGGGGAAATCGAGACACTCCGCCTCTATCTTTCCTATCCGTGGAAATACTGGAAACTGGCAAACCGCTACTACGGAAGCAGAAAATCGTGGATATCCGGGCGGAATACGGAGAAACTAAAAACACTCAATGCGCAGCAGGCAGACTGGCTGCGGTTTGTTAAGGGATCCTTCTTTTAACCGTGCGGTGGAAAAGAGTCTGTTTTGGGCAGAAATCGCCATAAAACCGCTGGTATGGGGGACTTTTTTCTTGACAAGAGAGACGCATTAGTATATAAATATATACAGCTACGCGAAAAAGCCGGTCAACGTAACAGACTGATCATCCGGAAGAAAAACAGCCGGCAGGGCAGGTCGTGTGTATCAGCGGGCCCGCGTACCATGTAAAAAACAAATGTAAGATACAGGAGGAGTAAAACTCATGAACAAAACAGAATTAGTTGCAGCTATGGCTGAGCAGACAAATTTATCCAAAAAAGATGCAGAGGCTGCTTTAAAAGCATTTGTCGATGTAGTATCTGAAGAATTAAAGAAAGGTGAGAAAGTTCAGCTGGTAGGCTTTGGTACCTTCGAAGTATCCGAAAGAGCAGCAAGAGAAGGAAGAAATCCGCAGACTGGCGAGACCATGGAAATCAAAGCTTCCAAAACTCCGAAATTCAAAGCAGGAAAAGCTTTAAAGGACATGATGAACTAAGTAAAAATCTATGCGCTTAGATAAATTTTTAAAAGTATCACGACTGATCAAGCGGCGTACCGTAGCCAATGAAGCCTGTGATGCAGGCCGTGTCCTCGTCAATGACAGACCGGCAAAAGCATCCGCACAGGTCAAGGCAGGAGATGTACTGGAAATTCAGTTCGGAAGTAAATCCGTCAGGGTAGAAGTGCTGAATGTGCAGGAAACCGTGAAAAAAGAAGAAGCACAGGAGCTTTACCGCTACTTATAAGAAGTGCGGCAGGATTCATGTGCAGCGAATAAAAAGAGAAAACCTTCATATAATGGGTGTATAGACCATTGTATGGAGGTTTTTTGCATGGGGGAGATGAACGAACAGGTGCACCGCCTTTTGCTGGAACAGCGGAAAACACTTTCTCTTGGCGGCGTGCAGGATGTGAAAAGCTTTGATGAGAACGAAGTTCTGCTCGTGACCGTCTGCGGTGTTCTTACCATCCGCGGAAAAGAGCTGCATGTGGGCCGCCTGGAGCTGGAAAAGGGAGAGGCGGATATCGAAGGCAGCATCGACAGCCTGGTCTATACGGAACATGGGCCGCTGCAGAAGAAGGGGTCTGCGCTTGCGCGGCTGTTCCGGTAAAAATGAGTGCGTATGTCACCCGGGAGCTGATTCTGTTCGCCTGTTCCATCTGGCAGGGGGCAGTCCTGGGGTTCTGGTATGATCTGATCAAGACAGCGCGGAAACTGATCCGCCACAGCCATGCGGCGGTATCTGCAGAGGACCTCTGCTACTGGATTGCGGCAGCGCTGTATCTGTTTGTACGGATTTACGGAGAGAACAGCGGCATTCTCCGCGGGTATCTGTTTGGCGGCATCCTTGGGGGCGCTGCATTGTACCACGCATCGTTTGGACGCTTTCTTCCGGAACTTCTGGCAAAGGGAATCAAAAAAGCAGGGCGAATCCTCGCTTTTCCAGGAAAATGGCTGGTAAAAAGTATGAAAAAACGGAGAAAAAGGTTGAAATTTCATGGGAAGAACGGTAAGATGTAACTACACATGTAAGAACAAAAGAAACAAGTCTGCGGACGAAAAACAACAGATAGTTTGGCTGCAGACGGTTGGAAAATAGAAAGCAAGGGTAAAGAAAAGAATGAAAGAAAGGGAAGAAAAGAATTCTGGCCGAAAGAAAAAAGTCAGAAAGAAGAGCCGTACAACAGAGTTCTCAATTACCGTAGTCCTGTGCTGCCTGGTTGCAGTCCTTACCGTAAAGGGAATCAGCCTTCAGCAGAAGGTCAATGCAAATGCATCCCGTCTTTCCAGTCTGGACAGCCAGATTGAAGAGGAGAAGCAGCGCACCGATGATATTACCGCCTTGAAAGAATACATGCAGACCGATGAGTACATAGAAAAAACGGCAAGAGAAAAACTTGGCATGGTAAAGGATAATGAGATTTTATTTAAAGAATCCCAGTCGAAATAAACAAAACAGATAAAGAAAGGGCATGATTTCGCAGTCCCCTTTGAAGTCCAGAACAAAGAGAGGAGGAGCGGAACATGCCGGAGTGGATCATTGCCATGTTCCTGATCGGCGCATTGCTGTCAGCAGGGGACATGGCTAAAATTTTTTTGGAAGCCAGAAGAAGCCGCCGGGAAGCGGCAGTCTATGACAATCATCCGCAGAAACTGCAGATGGAGCACTACGCCGATTCGTTCCGCGTTCTGGCAGAGAGCTTTTACCAGATGCCGTCAAAAAGTGTGATGCCGGAGACGGGCCGGGTGGACAAGATTCTGGAAAAAGAACAGCAGGAAGTCTGTAGCCGCTGTGCGAAGGCGTCGTGGTGCTGGGAGCAGTACGGAAACCTGACGCGCGAGCGGTGCCAGGAACTTCTTCAGACAATCGCCGACGGGGATGAGGACGAGATCAGCCGTGCAAAAGGCGAATGGAACGCCTCCTGCCTGAACGGCTCCCGCTTTCTGGAACTGTTCTGGAACCGCTACCAGCAGGAACGCCAGACGGCGCTCTGGTCGGGGCGTGTGGCGGAGAGCCGCCGCGTGGTGGCAGAACAGTTAAGTGAAGTCGCCGGGATTATGGACCGCGCCGCGTGTGATCTGTACAGCCTCAACAGTCTGCCGGACGAGCTCTCGGAAAAAATCTGCCGCCAGATGAAGAAAAACGGGGCTTTCGTCCAGAAAATCTGGCTCCAGGAGCGGCCGAAAGAGCATTTACAGATCTATATGACGGTCAAAGCAGGCCGTCACTGCCGGATCACGCTTCGCCAGACGGCGGAACTGATCGGTTCCCTGTGCGGAATCCCGATGGTTGCGGTACGCGACGGGGCACAGGTCTTAAGCGGAGAATACCAGACGGTGCTGTTTCAGGAGGATGTGAAATTCCAGGTTCTCTACGGTGTGGGACGCATCACCAAGGAGCAGGAGAGTATCTCCGGGGACAATTACAGTGTGCTCTGCGAAAACGGCCAGTTTGTCCTCTGCCTGTCGGACGGCATGGGTTCCGGGATCGAGGCAAACAGGGAGAGCGAGACGGTGGTGGAGCTGTTTGAACAGTTCCTGCGCGCCGGATTCCCGCGGATCATGGCGGCACGGATGATCAATTCGATGCTTCTGCTGCAGCCAAAGGAAGGGATGTTTTCCACGTTTGATGTTGCTTCGATTAATCTCTACACAGGCGTCTGCAGCTTTTTGAAAGGAGGTGCATCGCCGACGTTTCTTAGGCGGGATACGTGGGTGGAGGTTGTGGAGTCGACCAGTCTTGCCGCAGGTCTCGTTTCCCAGACGGATTTTGATACCACAACGAAAAAGCTGTACGACGGTGATTACCTTGTGATGATGACGGACGGAGTGCTGGACGCGCTGCCCGGGGACAGGACGGAGCAGATGAAGAAGCTTCTTCTCGAAGTGAAAAACAGCGAGCCGCGGGAATTTGCCCGGGAGCTTTTGGAACGCGTGCTGCGCCTCGGCGGCTGCCGCGCACGGGATGATATGACGGTTCTGGTCGCCAGAATCTGGAAAAAATAGGAGTAAAAACGAAGGATGCAAGAGAAAGTAAGAGCCTTTATGGAACAGTATCATATGGTAACGGCAGGCGAACGCGTGCTGCTCGGCCTCTCCGGCGGCGCGGATTCCGTCTGCCTGTTTCATCTGCTGCGGGAACTGCAGGAGCCGCTTGGGTTTTCGCTGCTGGCTGTCCACGTCAACCATAACCTGCGCGGCGCGGAAGCCGGGCGGGATGCGGCATTTGCAGAAAATCTGTGCCGGGAATATGATGTTCCGTTCTATCTCTATTCCTGTCCCGTGGAGAAGATCGCAAAAGAAAAGCATCTCTCGACGGAGGAGGCGGGACGCGCGGCGCGGCAGGAAGTTTTTGCAGCGTGCGCAAAGGAGCAGGGGGCAGTGAAAATTGCGCTCGCCCATCACCAGGATGATGTTGCGGAAACGATGCTGCATCACCTGGCACGGGGAACGTCGCTGGCCGGACTTGCCTCCTTACGCCCCGTGCGGGGGAATGTGATCCGTCCGCTTCTCTGCGTCGGACGAAAAGAGATCCGGCAGGAACTGGAAAGCCGTAAGTGTTCCTGGTGTGAGGACAGCACGAATGCAGAGGATGCCTACACGAGGAACGGAATCCGCCACCATGTGCTGCCGTATCTGACCGAAGAGGTCAATCCGCGTGCCGCCGCGCATATGGCACAGACATCGCTGGACCTGCTGGAAACGGAGGAATATCTGGAGCAGCAGACGGATCAGCTGATGGAGCGGTATGCATCCGCAGAGAAAAATGCGGTTGTGCTGCGTGATGCGGTGAGCAGCGAAGCGCCTCTTCTGCAGCGCTACGTGATCCGGCGCGTTCTGGAACAGCTGGCGGGAAAACGGAAGGATCTTACCAGGGAGCATCTGGAATCTGTGCGGGAACTTTTTGAAAAGCAGGTCGGAAAAAGTGTCTGCCTGCCGTATGGAATCACCGCCGTGCGCGGATACGAGACGCTCCGCCTGGAAAAGCAGGGAGTGCATTTAAAAGAAGAACGGAAAAGGAAAAGCGGCGAAGAAGTTCCAATTCCGGTTCCGGCCGGGTGGGAAGAGGAAAAAAGTCTCGCATTTGCAGAAAATCCAGTCACGATTGTGAAAAAAACATCGGTTTTTCCCGAAAGAATTGAAGAAAAAAAGTATACGAAATGCTTTGACTGTGATAAAATAAAAGACGGTCTTGTCCTCCGCACGAGAAGAAGCGGAGATTATCTGAGAGTAACCGCAAAAGGCGGGAAAAAGAAACTAAAAGATTATATGATTGATGCCAAGATACCGAAAGAGGAGCGGGATTCTATTCTGCTGCTCGCCGACGGACCGGAGATCTGGTGGGTCGTGGGGTATCGCAGAGGAGAGAGCGGCCGTGTCGGGGAAGACACGAAAGCAGTTCTGCAGATACAGATTGGCGTTGGTAAGGAGGAAAACAGATGAAAGAGACAATCAGAGTATTATTAAGCGAAGAAGAAGTAGACAGACGAATTAAAGAAGTAGCAGACCAGATCAACCGCGATTACGCAGGAAAAGAAGTGCACCTGATCTGCGTTTTAAAAGGCGGCGTATTCTTTATGTGCGAGCTGGCAAAACGCATCACAGTGCCGGTAAGCCTTGACTTTATGTCCGTATCAAGTTACGGCGATGACACCAAGTCCAGCGGAGTTGTCCGTATTGTAAAAGACCTGGATCAGCCGCTGGAAGGAAAAGACGTTCTGATCGTGGAGGATATCATCGATTCCGGAAGAACGCTTTACTATCTGATCGACATCCTGAAAAAGAGAAATCCGAAATCCGTACACCTGTGTACTCTGCTCGACAAGCCGGAGCGCAGAGTGCGCGATGTCAAAGTAGATTATACCTGCTTTAATATCCCGGACGAGTTCGTCGTAGGCTACGGTCTGGATTACGCACAGAAATATCGGAATCTTCCATACATCGGAGTAGTGGAGTTTCACGAAGACGAGGAGTAAAAAGAAAATATGAACAGACAGCGCAGTGGATTTGGACTCTACGCGGCGTTTATGGTGATTATCGTGCTTGCCATGTTCTATATCACCGGAAAAATCAGCGCAGGCAGCAGTCCAAGTCAGCAGAAATTTGAAACCGCCGTAAAAGACGGCAAAGTGACATCCGCGCAGATTGTCCAGAACAAAGAAGTGCCGACCGGCTCCGTCGTGGTACAGGAGCAGGGCGGTGACAGTTATACGGTCAATGTGACCGACGTAAACGCAGCTATCAGCCTTCTGGAGGATGCTGATGTAACGTACACCGTACAGAATGTCCAGAGAGACAGCATTTTCATGACGTCCGTCCTGCCGGCCCTGCTGCTCGGTATGATCCTTCTTTTCGGCATGTCGATGATGAACCGCTCCATGGGCGGCGGTGGAGGCGGCGGAAACAAAATGATGAATTTTGGAAAAAGCAACGCCCATATGTCCACCGACAAAGACAAAAAAGTCCTGTTCCGCGATGTTGCGGGCTTAAAAGAGGAAAAAGAAGACCTTGTTGAGGTGGTCGATTTCCTGAAAGCACCGGAGAAATATACACAGGTCGGTGCGAGAATCCCGAAAGGAGTTCTTCTTGTGGGCCCTCCTGGAACCGGTAAAACCCTTCTGGCGAAAGCTGTTGCAGGAGAGGCAGGCGTGCCGTTCTTCAGCATTTCCGGATCGGATTTCGTGGAAATGTTCGTCGGCGTCGGCGCTTCCCGTGTCCGCGACCTGTTTGAGGAAGGAAAAAAACATGCGCCGTGCATCATCTTCATCGATGAGATCGACGCCGTGGCAAGACGAAGAGGCACCGGTATGGGCGGCGGCCACGATGAGAGAGAGCAGACCTTAAACCAGCTTCTCGTTGAGATGGATGGTTTCGGCGTCAATGAGGGCATCATCGTGATGGCAGCGACGAACCGTGTCGATATCCTGGATCCGGCGATTCTCCGTCCGGGCCGTTTTGACCGCCGCGTGGTTGTAGGACCGCCGGATGTCATGGGCCGTGAGGAAATCCTGAAAGTCCATGCAAAGAACAAACCGCTGGCCGAGGATGTGGATCTGAAACAGATCGCGCAGACGACCGCAGGCTTCACCGGCGCAGAGCTGGAGAACCTGCTGAACGAGGCAGCAATCATGGCGGCAAAGGACCGCAGAAGATTTGTGCGCCAGGCCGATATCAAGTCTGCTTTCATCAAAGTGGGCATCGGTGCGGAGAAGCGCAGTAAAGTCATTTCGGATAAAGAAAAACGGATCACCGCATACCATGAGACAGGCCATGCGATCCTGTTCCATATGCTGCCGGATATGGAGGCGGTCTATACGATCTCCATTATCCCGACAGGTCCTGGCGCAGCGGGCTACACGATGCCGCAGCCGGAGAATGACGATATGTTCCAGACGAGAGGCAAAATGATGCAGTACATCACCGTATGCCTCGGCGGCCGTGTGGCAGAGGAGCTGATCTTCGACGATATCACAACGGGTGCGTCCCAGGATATCAAACAGGCGACGGCAACCGCCCGTTCCATGATTACGAAGTACGGTATGTCTGAGAACCTCGGTCTTGTTGCATACGATTCCGACTCGGACGAGGTATTTATCGGTCGTGACTGGGGCCATACGAAGAGCTACAGCGAGAATGTAGCCGCAGCCATCGACGAGGAAGTCCGCCAGATGATCGAGAAATGCCACGATCAGGCGAAACAGATTATTCTGGAGCATTCCTATGTGCTGCATGAGTGTGCAAAGCAGCTGATGGAAAAAGAGAAGCTGAGCCGTGCTGAATTCGAAGCCATTTTTGAGCAGGAAGCACAGATGACAGGAATAGCACCGGAAGTTTCTGGAGAAATCTGATATCTTTTTATTTGCAATAGAAAACCTGCAGAGAACAAAAAAAGTTTTTTGCAGGTTTTTTTCTGCGATTTTACGGGCGTTTGTGCAAATTAAAACAGAAAATCCGAAACGCCGGAAAAATTCATCGTTATTTTGAATAAGAATCAAATGAAAAAAAATCGCGATTTGTGCAGACTTTTCGAGGGACGTATGGTACTATAATAACTGTAAAAACCCCCCAATACATTATATAGTTTTTGCTACACCCCATAAGAGAAATACCTTCTCCAAAAGAGCCAGCGTACCCCGCTGGCTCTTTTACTATATAAAAATCCAATAAACACAATCGTTACATGTGTTCAGAAAAAGGTTGTATTACATGGCGGTGTGGGGTAAAATATAAGGAATGAATGATTGAGAAAGACAGAGGCGTTAGTTCATGGATAAAACAAGAATGCAGCAGTATATGTCACAGATGCGGGCGATGTTCAACAAGCATGCGCTCTACAGCGATGAATCCCCGCAGTATCAGATTCCGTTTGAGCCGAACCCGGGCGACACGGTGAAGATCCGGTTCCGTACCCTGAAAAATAATGTAGATGCGGTTTATTTCATCAGCGGTTCCACCCGTGCACAGATGCAGGTCGGTTTGGTCCGGAACGGTTTTGATTATTACGAGATCGAGATTCCGGTCGGAAATGAGCCGATCCGCTATTTTTTTGAGATTCAGGCAGGCCGCGTGGTCTGTTATTACAACAAGCTCGGTGTCACAAGAGAGCTGCAGGAGATGTACTCTTTCGGCATTATCCCGGGCTTCCATACGCCGGACTGGGCGAAGGGCGCTGTCATGTATCAGATTTTTGTGGACCGCTTCTGCAACGGAGATCCGTCCAACGATGTGCTGACGGGAGAGTACAGCTACATTGGTGAGCAGGTCAACAAGGTGGATGACTGGAACCGCTTCCCGGAGCAGATGGATGTCCGCAATTTCTACGGCGGCGATCTGCAGGGCGTCATTGACAAGATGGATTATCTGCAGGATCTCGGTGTGCAGGTCATTTATCTGAATCCGGTGTTTGTTTCGCCGTCGAACCATAAGTATGATATTCAGGATTATGACTATATTGATCCGCATTTCGGAAAGATTGTCTCCGACGAAGGCGATCTGCTCTGGCCGGGCGACAAGGACAATATGCGGGCAACGCGGTATATTGACCGTGTGACGAACAAGGCGAACCTGGAGGCGAGCAATGAACTGTTTATCCACCTGGTGGAGGAGGCGCACAAGCGCGGCATGAAGGTGATTCTGGACGGCGTTTTCAACCACTGTGGTTCGTTTAACAAGTGGCTGGACCGCGAGCGGATTTACGAGGCCGGAAAGGGCTATGAGCCGGGCGCGTATGTGGCGCAGGACAGTCCGTATCACACGTTTTTTAAGTTTTATAATGAGCATAACTGGCCGTACAATGAGTTTTATGACGGCTGGTGGGGCCATGATACGCTGCCGAAGCTGAACTACGAGGGCTCGGAGAAGCTGATGGAGGATATTATGCGCATCGGCGCGAAGTGGGTTTCTCCGCCGTTTAATGCGGACGGCTGGCGGTTGGATGTGGCCGCTGACTTAGGACACAGCCCGGAGTTTAACCACAAGTTCTGGAAGGAGTTCCGGCGCGTTGTGAAGGAGGCGAATCCGGAGGCAATTATTCTGGCGGAGCACTACGGCGATGCGATGAGCTGGCTGCAGGGCGACGAGTGGGATACGGTGATGAACTATGATGCGTTTATGGAGCCGGTTTCCTGGTTCCTCACGGGTATGGAGAAGCACAGTGATGAGTTTAACCAGGGACTTCTCGGAAACAGTGAGAGTTTTATCGGGGCGATGACGTATCATATGCCGGCGTTTTATGCGCCTTCGCTGTATACGGCGATGAATGAGCTGGATAATCATGATCATTCGCGGTTCCTCACGAGAACGAATCATCGTGTGGGGCGTGTGGCGAATGTTGGGCCGTATGCGGCTGCGGAGAATACGAATAAGGCGGTGCTGCGCGAGGCGGTTGTGATTCAGATGACGTGGCCGGGGGCGCCGACGCTGTATTATGGGGATGAGGCCGGCCAGGTCGGGTTTACGGATCCGGATAACCGGAGGACGTATCCCTGGGGACAGGAGGATCAGGAGCTGATCCGATTCTATAAAGAAATGATTGCGGTGCATCGGAGATTTCCGGTGCTGGCGATGGGATCGCTGAAATTTTTGTACCATGATTATAATGTGCTTTCTTATGGACGGTTTAATCAGGAAGAGCAGGTGATTGTGGTGATTAATAACCGGAATGAGAGGGTGCATGTGGAGATTCCGGTGTGGCTTACCGGGATTAACCGGAGTTCGGTGGCGAAGCTGACGCAGGTGTTTGCGACGGATGCGGTGGGATTTTCTTCGGAGGAGAAAGAAATCGAGGCACCGGCGGGCATACTGGAGATGGATTTGCTGCCGTTATCGGGAGTGGTACTGCATAGATGCGAGGAGTGACGGACGCCTCGCCGCCGCATCACGCAAGACTGAACGGGCGGCGGCGAGGCTGGTAGTGGGGACGGGAGGTTGAAAAATAGAAATGGAAAAAGAGCTCCGATTCGTATGAATCAGAGCTCTTAATCGTGCCGCAAACCGGGATCGAACCGGTACGGGTATCACTACCCACGGGATTTTAAGTCCCGGGCGTCTGCCAGTTCCGCCACTGCGGCATATGGACGGAGATGGATTCGAACCATCGAAGCAATTTGCAGCAGATTTACAGTCTGTCCCCTTTGGCCACTCGGGAATCCGTCCATGTATTTTGTTTTGTGTCAGAATGACTTCCGACATTGAATGATTATACTGGATGTGGAGGGAAAATGCAAGGGTTTTTTTGAAAAAAATAGAAAAAAGTTGAAAGGGGGGAGCAGGTCGGGTATAATATCAAATATATGGGCTTCTATATTGAGTAAAAATGGAGGATATAGGGTAAGTATGATTAAGATTAAGGATTATGTCCGGGTGGGGTCGCTGGAGGAGGCGTATGAGCTGAATCAGAAGAGAAGCGCCTGTATCCTGGGCGGGATGCTCTGGACGAAGATGGGGCAGAGGCAGGTGCAGACGGCGATTGATTTGTCCGGGCTGGGACTGGATCAGATTGAAGAGTCCGAGGAGGAGTTTTCGATTGGATGTATGGTGACGCTGCGGCAGCTGGAGGAGCATGAGGGGCTGAACGTGTATACGGACGGCGCTGCACGGGAGTGCGTGCGGAGTATTGTCGGGGTGCAGTTCCGAAATCTGGCTACGGTGGGAGGCAGTATTTTCGGCAGATTTGGATTTTCGGATGTGCTGACGCTGTTTCTGGCGCTGGATACGGAGGTGGAGCTGGTTCATGCGGGACGGATGCCGCTGGCGGAGTTTGCCTGTTCAAAGAGAGACAGGGATGTGCTGGTGAGGCTGATTGTGAAGAAGCATGAGGGTGTTACGGTTTATCAGAGTCATCGAAATTCCAGAACGGATTTCCCGGTGCTGACGTGTGCGGTGCGGGTGGAAGACGGAAAAGGATGTGTGGTGCTTGGGGCAAGACCGGTGAAGGCGGCACGTGTAGAGCTTCCGGCGGAGCTGGCGGAAAAGCTGGCGGCTGGAAAGGCATCTGCGGAGGAGCTGAAGGCGGCGGCTTCGGAGATTTCTGATCAGTTTACGTATGGCAGTAATATGCGCGGAAGTGCAGAGTATCGTCATCATCTGGGACGGGTGCTGCTGCGCAGATGTATGGAAGAAATTCAGAAGAAGGAGGAGCAGTGATGAAGATTTCGATGATCTTAAATGGAAAGAAGACGGAAGCGGAGATCGATGCAGACATGCTCCTGATCGATTTTGTGAGAAGCCAGGGATGCTACAGTGTGAAGCGCGGCTGTGAGACGTCGAACTGCGGGCTGTGTACGGTTTTTCTGGAGGGAAAACCGGTGCTGTCGTGTTCGGTGCTTGCGGCGCGGGCGAATGGATGTAAGGTGGATACGCTGGAAGGCCTGCAGGAGGAAGCAGAAGAATTTGGTTCCTTTATTGCCGGACAGGGCGCCGAGCAGTGCGGGTTCTGCAACCCGGGGATGATTATGAATGCGATTGCGCTGTTCCGGGAAAATCCGGATCCGAGTGAGGAAGAAATTAAAGAATATCTGGCGGGAAATCTCTGCCGCTGTTCCGGATATGAAGGACAGCTTCGGGGAATTTTGAATTTCCTTGCCTGGAAAAAGCAGCAGGGAGGTGCGTCATGAGCAGAGAAAATCATATCTATGAACCGGATTGGTCGGGAAGAACCGATCAGCTCTGCAGTGTGAATAAGCCGGTGATCAAAAAGGATGCCCTCGCGCTGGTAACCGGAAAGCCGGTTTATGTAGATGATCTGGCGCCGAAGGATTGTCTGATTGTCAAGGTACTGCGGAGTCCGCATGCCAATGCAATCGTAAAATCCGTGAAAAAGACGGCAGCAGAGCGTGTTCCGGGCATTGAGGCGATTTATACCTGGGAGGATGTGCCGAAACAGCGTTTTACAATGGCAGGACAGACCTACCCGGAACCAAGCCCGTATGACCGTCTGATCCTCGATCAGCATGTGCGCTACGTGGGAGATCCGGTGGCGATTATTGCCGGAAAAGATGAAAAATGCGTGGACCGTGCGCGGAAGCTCCTGAAAGTAGAGTACGAAGTGCTTCCGGCCATTCTGGATTTTCATCAGTCCAAGGATAATGAACTGCTGGTGCATCCGGAGGAAAGCTGGAAATCGCTCTGTCCGGTCGGTGCGGACAATCAGAGAAATCTCTGTGCAAGTGCGGAAGATCACAACGGAGATGTGGAAGCCGTGCTCGCAGAGTGCGATGAGGTCGTAGAGCATACGTATCATGTACGCGCAGCCCAGCAGGCGATGATGGAGACGTTCCGGACATACTGCTTTATGGATACCTACGGACGGCTGAATGTGCTGAGCTCGACCCAGATCGTTTACCATGCGCGCCGCATTCTGTCCAATGCACTCGGCATTCCGAAATCGAAGATCCGTGTTTCCAAGCCGAGAATCGGCGGCGGATTCGGAGCGAAGCAGACGGTGGTTGCCGAAATTTTCCCGGCGTTTGTAACCTGGAAAACCGGAAAACCGTCGAAAATGATCTTTACGAGAGAAGAGTCCCAGACAGCATCCACACCGCGCCATGAGATGGAAGTAACGATCCGCCTCGGTGCGATGAAGGACGGAAGAATCCGTGCGATCGATCTGTATACACTTTCCAACACGGGTGCATACGGCGAGCATGGACCGACAACGGTCGGCCTTTCCGGCCACAAATCGATTCCGATGTATGGATCTCTTGAGGCTTACCGGTTTGCGTATGATGTTGTGTATTCCAACGTAATGTCAGCCGGTGCTTACCGCGGATACGGTGCGACGCAGGGTATCTTTGCCGTAGAATCTGCTGTCAGTGAGATGGCAGCGCGTCTTGGCATCGATCCGATCCGGATCCGGGAGCAGAACATGGTCCGTGAGGGACAGTTCATGCCGGCTTACTATGGCGAAACGGCAAACAGCTGTGCGCTTGACCAGTGCGTGGAGCGTGCGAAAGAGATGATCGGCTGGGATGAGAAATATCCGTGCCGTGATATGGGAGATGGAAAGGTGCGCAGCGTCGGCATTGCGATGGCGATGCAGGGTTCCTGTATTTCCAATCTCGATGTCGGATCGGCAACGATCAAAGTCAACGACGACGGCGGCTATACGATGCTGATCGCAGCGGCCGATATGGGAACCGGCTGCGATACGATTCTGTCCCAGATGGCGGCAGAGTGTCTGGAGTGTGATGTGGATGACATTACCGTTGTCGGCGCAGATACCGATACGTCCCCGTATGACTCCGGTTCCTATGCATCGAGTACGACGTATATTACCGGAAAAGCGGTGGAAAAAGCCTGCATGACGCTTCGGAAACGAATCTGTGCCCTGGCGGCAGAGCGGATGAACGTGCCGGAAGATGAGACAGAATTTACCGGTACCGGCGTCGTGCATGAAAAGAGTGGAAGCAGCATGACGATGGAAGAAATCGCAACAGCGGCCATGTGCAATAACGGCATCGCGCTGGAAGCGACGGAAAGCAACTGCTCTCCGGTATCGCCGCCGCCTTATATGGCTGGTGCGGTCGAGATCGAGCTGGATAAAGAGACCGGCGAGGTCAGGATTCTCGATTATGCCGCCGTTGTCGACTGCGGAACCGTCATCAACCCGAACCTTGCGCGCGTACAGGTCGAGGGCGGTCTGGTGCAGGGCATCGGCATGACGCTGTTTGAAAATATCCAGTACACGGACAAGGGTCAGATGATCAATAATTCGTTTATGCAGTATAAAGTGCCGACCCGCCTCGATATGGGCAAGCTGCGCGTCGAGTTTCGGAGCAGCTACGAGCCGACCGGTCCGTTCGGTGCAAAATCGATCGGCGAGATCGTCATCAACACACCGGCTCCGGCGCTGGCACATGCAATCTACAATGCGACGGGTCTGTGGTTCCGCGAACTGCCGATCACGAGCGAGCAGATTGCAATGGGAATTGCGGAAAAAGAATGCGAGTAACGATACTTTATCTGGCAGCCGGGAACAGCAGACGGTTCGGGGAAAATAAGCTGCTCTATCCGCTGGATGGAAAGGCGGTGTACCGCCATCTGCTGGACCGGCTGGCCCAAATTGCCGGAAGGCATGAGAACTGGGAACTGCTGGTTGTGACGCAGTATGAAAGGATTCTGGAGGAGCTTGCGCCGCTGGTAAAAGCCGGGCGTCTGCAGACGATGTTTTCGCCGGACAGCGAAAAAGGAATTTCCTATACAATCCGCGCGGGAATCGAGGCAGCGGAGAAACAAAATGCCGATGCCTGTGCGTGTTTTGTGGCGGATCAGCCGTACCTGAAGGAAGAGACGGCGGAGCGCTTTCTGGAATCCATGGAGATGCAGAAGGCTCCACTTGGCTGCGTTTTCTGCGGCGGCGAGAGCGGCAATCCGGCGTGGTTCTCAAAACCTTATTTTTCAGAACTAAAAGAACTTTCCGGCGACCGCGGCGGAAAAAAGGTGCTGAAACGGCACTGGGAATCGGTAATTCCGTTCCGGGTCGAAGCCGCGTGGGAATTAAAGGATCTGGACCGGAAAGAGGATCTCTGATGCAGAGACACCGGCGGCTGCCATGAATAAAATTTGAGACAGTGCGAAATTTGATGGATTTGGACTTGCATTTCCAGTGAGAAGTAAGTACAATGGGTATAATAAAAATTCGGGAGGCTTCAAAAAAATGCAGTTATTGGAAGAAAGAATCCGCAAAGACGGAAAAGTACGCGAGGGAAATGTCCTGAAGGTGGACAGCTTTTTAAATCATCAGATGGACGTCAATCTGTTCCGGGAAATCGGAAAAGAGTTTCAGCGTCGTTTTGCGGGAGAGGAGATCACGAAAATCCTGACCATCGAGGCATCTGGAATCGGAATTGCCTGTGTTGTGGCTGAAATTTTTAATGTTCCGGTTGTGTTTGCAAAGAAAACACAGACCAAAAATATCGCCGGCGATGTTTATACCACAAAAGTAGAATCTTTCACCCATGGAAGAGTTTATGATATCATTGTTTCCAAAGAATTTCTGGGAAAAGGAGACAAAGTTCTCCTGATCGATGATTTCCTGGCAAACGGAAAAGCGCTGGAAGGACTGGCAACCCTGGTACAGGATTCCGGTGCAGAGCTCGTAGGAGCAGGCGTTGTCATCGAAAAAGGGTTCCAGATCGGAGGAAAACTGCTGCGTGACCGCGGCATTCATCTGGAATCTCTTGCCATCGTCGATGGTATGGATGATAAAACCGGGGAAATTACCTTCCGGAAACAGTAAGGAGGCGTCAAAATGGCAAATCTGATTGCAAGAATTGCCGTTCTTCTGGTTCTGGCGGCCGCAGGAATGGTGCTGGCCGACAGAAAAGAAAAAATTGATCTCAGTGTGTCACTGCTGCTGTTTCTGGCGGCAGTCAATGTGACCTCTTTTTTCAGCCTGAAAGATAACAGGATTGTAGTTGTCATGATTCTGACGGTATATTTTCTGTTGTACGCAGGCGCAAAAGAGCTGCTGCGGAGACGGGCAGAGAAAAAAAGAAAATGAATGCAAACCGAACATCCGGCTGCGAGCACCCATGCAAAAGTGCCGGTCGGATGTTTTTTGAATTTTCCTGTAAATTCAAAAAACATCCGGGCAGGATCGCGCTGCAGAGCGATATTGCAGAAGAACTCCATATGGAAGGAGATGCCGCAAGAATCCACCAGCTCGTTTCTCTTCTTGTGGATAACGCCGTTAAATACACTCCGGAGGGTGGAAAAATCCACATTTTCTGGCGAAAAAACGGCAAAAAAGCAGAATTTTCGGTGCAGAATACCTGCGATACCCTGCCGGAAGGTGATCTCAACCGCCTCTTTGGCCTCTTCTACCGTGCGGATGCGTCGCGGGCCAGGGGAAAGAGGCGGCTATGGAATCGGCCTTTCCGTGGCTGCTGCAATTGTAAAGGCACATAAGGGAAAAATCACCGCAGAGCGGACACGAGATGGCATCTGTTTTAAAGCAGTCTTTCCGGCAAAAGGATGAAAGAAACAAAATTCCGGAAAAACGGAAAAATGACGGCAGGGCAGGAAAGGCAGACACACAAAAAAGCAGAAATCAAAAGCTTCCAAGAGAGAAAAAACAAAAGAAAACAAAAGAAAACAAAAGAAAACAAAAGAAAACAAAAGAAAACAAAAGGAGGAATATATGATGTTTGATTGTGGTTTACAAAACATTTTCCAGCTGAAAAGCGGACAGTCCCGTTCTATTAACTGGGAAAACCGGAATGGAGAAAAAGGAAAAGGCGGCATGGCATCCAGCGATCTTGGTCCGTCCAGAAAAGGTTCCCCGTGTATCCCGAAAATAGAAGCAGGAGAGACCGTAACACTTGGTGAGATCCAGGGAGAAGGCATCATTCAGCACATCTGGATCACCGTCACAGACCGTACCAGTGAACGTAACCGTTATGTTCTGCGGGATCTTGTTCTGCGCATGTACTGGGATGACGAAGAAGATCCATCCGTGGAATGCCCGCTTGGCGATTTCTTCTGCTGCGGCTTCGGTGTTTCCTACCAGGTAAACTCAGTCCCGATTGCTGTCAATCCGACCCGTGGTTTCAACAGCTATTTCCCGATGCCGTTCCGTAAAAACGCCCGTATTACCATTGAAAATCAGTGTGATGAGCCGATTCCGGCCTTCTTTTATCAGATCGACTATTGCCTGACAACGGTTCCGGAAGATGCTGCCTATTTCCATGCCCAGTGGCGTCGTCAGCGCATAACGGAAAAGGCAAAAGACTACGTTGTCCTCGACAACATCAAAGGGAAAGGCCAGTACGTTGGAACGTATCTTGCACTTACCAGCCTCGAACGCTACTGGTACGGAGAAGGTGAGATGAAATTCTACATCGATGGAGACAAGGATTATCCAACCATCTGCGGAACCGGAACAGAAGATTACTTCGGTGGTGCCTGGAGCTTTGCAACACAGCAAAATGGCCAAACCGTTGAAAATCAGTACTGCACTCCGTATCTTGGATATCCTTACTACTCTACCCACGATACCTTCCTTCATAATGATTACCACAATGATGATCAGATGCCACAGCGCAGCTTCTACCGCTGGCACCTTCTTGATCCTATCCTTTTTGAGAAGGATCTTAAGGTAACCCTTCAGCAGATTGGCGTCAGTCATGGAGGTCTCTTTGAACGTCAGGATGATGTCGCTACCACAGCTTACTGGTACCAGACGCATCCTCATGTACCATTCGCGCCACTCATGTCCAGAAAAGAGCGCTGGCCAAGATGATTTTTGACGCTTTTCCTATTTTATATGTTTCATGACGTTGCATAGCGGCTGCAAGAGTCCGTTCCGAACAAATTCGCTTCCAACGAATTTGTCCGGAAAAGGGCTCTTTCTTTTTTTATATGGTATTCAAAAAGCGATCCGGATTACAGAGGTCCGTCTTTTCACAAATCTTTCACATTTTCCGTCCATTCTTTAAGGTTCCTTTAAAGTTTCCTCATTATACTTAAAAATGTAAAAAACATTTCCGGAAGTAAATCAAACGAAAGGATCAATCGATTATGATACAAAGCCAACAGATTCCCATGACCTTCCAACGGTATGAAACAAAATACATGCTTTCCCCGATCATGGCCCGCAAGCTTCGCAAGAGCCTTCCGGGTCATCTGCAGATGGATGAATACGGCCTTGATACCATCTGCAGCCTCTATTACGATACCCCGGATCACCAGCCCATCCGCCGTTCGCTGGAAAAACCCGTCTACAAAGAAAAACTGCGACTCCGCAGTTATGGTCCGGCCAAAGAGACCAGCCCCATATACGTAGAACTAAAGAAAAAATATGAAGGAATCGTCTACAAACGCCGCGAGCGCATGATATTATCAGAAGCGGTTCCCTATCTTGCGGGAAAATCAGAACCGGGCTTCGACAGCCAGATTCTCCACGAAATCACTTGGTTTCGCAACTACTACCGGGGGCTTGCTCCCGCTATGTACATCGCCTACGACCGCATCGCCTGCTTCGGCACGGAAGACAGGAACTTTCGTGTTACCTTCGACACCAATATCCGATGGCGTACCGACAATCTGTGTCTTGACGGTCCAACGGAAGGAACCAGGCTTTTAGAACCAGGCTGGTATCTCATGGAGGTGAAATCACCAGGTGCTGTGCCCCTATGGTTCAGCAAAATTCTGGATGATCTTGCAATCTATCCGGCATCATTTTCTAAATACGGCTTTGCCTATCAGATCGAAAATCAGAAAGTATCAGAAGAAAAAGCTTTCATACCATTCACAGATATCCGGCAAACCGTATCAAAAACAGCATTCCGTTAGCTGAATCAGGTAAGTCCTCTGCGGCCATTGCGAAAAGCAAGAAGCAGTGGGTGGACTCACAGCTTGCGAAAAGCCTTTTTCAAACATAATCTGCTTCACAAAAAAGAAAATGTAACTATTCAGAGCCATGCAAAATAGAAGCAACATCGCGATGTAGCGTAAGCGGAATCGAGATGGGGCTCTGAATAGACAAGAAAATAAAAAAATTCTGGGAGGAATTTGCTATGCTTAACGCAATATTCAGTTCCGTTTTTACAGAAACAACCGCCGCCTTCACCTTTGGTCAGTTCCTTGCCTGCACAGCAGTGTCTCTGATTCTGGGACTGTTGATCGCTGCTGTTTACAGGTACAAAAGCGAATGCACCAAAAGCTTTGCTGTCACGCTTGTTCTGATGCCTGTGATCGTACAGAGGGTGATCATGCTCGTCAATGGAAATCTTGGAACCGGAGTCCCTTGATTATACCAGTGTTTTTGACGATATCTTTGCCAGGTATCTGACCCGTTGCGAGCTTGTACAGGTAAAAACCACGAATATGGGAAGTCTTTTCAAGCTGGAGTATCGCATCGTATTCCGCGAGGAAGGCGAAGAGAAAAACATGATTGACCAGCTCCGCTGCAGAAACGGAAACCTTGAAATCCTGTGTAGTCGTGCGCAGACCGGAAGGGAGGAATTATAATGAATCGAAACAGAAAGAAAAAAAACAGAAAAAAAGAGACCGGCGCAGTCGTCAGCCTGCTTCTTGCATCATCGCTGGCCTTCGGCGGATGCGGCACAGCAGTGACATCAGCCAGCTTTGTCAATACCGAATCCGCCAGTACAGAGTCAACCGGCGAAACATCTGCCGACAACGCGGCGGCCACATCAGAGAGCACAGCTTCGGAAAATGCAATGGAAAGTGCTTCCGATATTAATTTTGACCTGGAACTGACCGAATCCACTATCGACACCGAATTCACAGACCGTGAGAAGAGCGGAAGCTATAAAGCATTAGAAGCCGTAAAAATTACACTTAATAAGACGACAGCTACCGTCTCCGGCAGCGGAGCCAAAGCAGACGGCAGCACAATTACCATCACGGAAGAAGGTGTTTACGTCGTAAGCGGAACACTTGAGGATGGCCAGATTATCGTAGATGCATCCGATTCCGACAAGGTTCAGATCGTACTCGATGGAGTCCATATCAACTGTGAGACAAATGCTGCCATCTACGTTCGCGAAGCGGACAAAGTTTTCATCACGCTTGCTGAAAACAGCAGCAACACGCTTGGCGGTGGAAACGAGTACACTCAGATTGACGACAACACGGTAGACGGCGTTATCTTCTCCAAATCAGATCTTGTCTGCAACGGGACAGGAAGTCTGACCATCGAGGCAGACTACAAGCACGGGATTGTATCCAAAGATGACCTTGTGATTACCGGCGGAACCTACAAAATCGCCGCTGCGGACAACGGGATCACAGCCAAAGATCAGATTAAAATTCTGGATGGAAGCTTTGATATTGATGCTGCAAACAGTGCGGTCAAAGCGAAGAATACGGATGACACAGAGCTTGGAAATATCTATATTGCCGGTGGAATTTTTACGATCGAGGCGGAACAGGACGGCTTCCATGCAACCGGCAGCATTGTTGTCGATGACGGAACCATCACCGTAAACTCCGGTGATGACGGTTTCCATGCGGATCTCGACACCGTCATTCATAGCGGAACGATCCTTGTTGAAAAAAGCTACGAAGGACTGGAAGGAAAACGCGTTGTGGTCAATGGTGGTGACATTACCATAAACGCCAGCGACGATGGCATCAATGCCGCAAATTCCGGCGACGATGGCGCCAACGCCATAAATCCTGGCGCCAATGCGGCCGGTTCCGGTGACGATGACAGCAATGCCGCAAGCTCAAACAACGATAGCAGTGCTGCCGTAAACTCCGGTGATGATAGCAGCATATCCGGTGCGGCAGACGGAAAGGAACCTCCGCAAATGCCGCCTGATACAGAAAACGGCAGCGATATGCAGCCATCGCAGGACTTCGATCCGGAGAACGCTCCGTCTGGCGGAAATGCGCCGCAGAACTTCGATCCGGGGAATGCTCCGTCTGACGGCGATGCTCCACAGAAGATGCAGGGAGGCCCCGGCGGCGAAGGCAACTCTGAGCTTTACATTAAAATTACCGGCGGAACCCTGACCGTATCCGCCGATGGTGATGGTCTTGATTCCAACGGCAGTCTTCTCGTGACCGGCGGAACTACGATTGTGTACGGGCCGACCAGCGATGGTGACAGTGCCCTCGATTACGACGGAAGTGCAATTGTGACCGGCGGAACCTTAGCTGCTATCGGCAGTGCCGGCATGACGGAAAGCTTCGACGAAGCTTCCACCCAGCCCGTTATCACCTATTACAGTACGGAAACCCAGTCCGCTGACACTACCATCACACTGACAGACAGCGATGGAAGTGCCCTCTTCACGGTTACACCTGAAAAAGCCTACGCCAGCATCGTTTTGACCTGCCCCGAAATGAAACTGGACGCAACGTATACTCTGACTGCCGGTACCGACAACGAAGAGATCACCCTCACGGACATCATCACCACCGCCGGAACCCGGTCTGTTAAAACGATGAGCGATCCCAAAGGTGGAAAAATGCCAAATAACAGCGACAACAAAGGAACTCCGCCTTCAAAACCAAGCGACACGGCTGAGTGAACCGTTATAGTTCATTCAGCACCGGAACATTTGCTGTTCCGGTGCGTAAGAAAGTGATTCTACTCATGATTCTACCGTGGCTGTCTTCCTACTTCCAATTTGCCGTATTCTGTGCTAAAATAACCTCACAAGAAAAGAGGTAGAAAAATCATGTATGATAAACTGACCGAAAACGATATTAAAAAAATGCAGGAAGAAATCGACTACCGCAAACTGGTTGTCCGTCCAAAAGAACTCGAGGCTGTAAAAGAAGCCCGTGCCCAGGGCGATCTCAGCGAAAACTTTGAATACAAAGCTGCCAAACAGGACAAAAACCGCAACGAAAGCCGCATCCGCTATCTGGAAAAAATGATCAAAACCGCTCACGTTATTTCAGATACCTCAAAGGACGACGAAGTCGGCATCAACAATACCGTCCAGGTTTACATCGAAGAAGATGATGAGACAGAAACCTACAAACTTGTCACCACCGTTCGTGGTAATTCTCTCAAAGGATACGTCAGTATCGACTCGCCATTAGGAAAAGCCATTCTGGGTCATAAAGTCGGCGACCGCGTCACTGTAAAAGTAAGCGATGCCTATAGTTATGATCTCATCATCAAATCCATCGAAAACACTGCGGATACCGATGATGAACTCCGCAGCTATTAAAGGACAGAAAGAAAGGAAAATACCAGTCATGGAAAAAATTGCAAGCTTTACGATCGACCATATCAAACTTAAACCAGGCATCTATGTTTCAAGAAAAGATCACGTAGGTGACAGTGTCATCACAACCTTCGACCTGCGCATGACATCTCCAAACGATGAGCCTGTTATGAATACCGCTGAGGTCCACACCATCGAGCACCTCGGAGCCACCTTCCTCCGTAACCATGAGCAGTGGAAAGACAAAACCGTATACTTCGGTCCAATGGGCTGCCGCACCGGTTTCTACCTGCTGCTGGCAGGAGACTACACCTCCAGAGACATCGTCCCGCTCGTCACCGAAATGTATGAATTCATCCGCGATTTCAAAGGCGAAGTTCCGGGCGCATCTCCGAAAGACTGCGGAAACTACCTGGACATGAACCTCTCCATGGCCAACTACCTCGGCAAAAAATACCTGGATGAAGTCCTGTACGGAATCGACGACTCCCGTCTCGTCTATCCAGAATAAACCATAAAAAATAACACAGGGGGAAAACAAAACATGAGAACCATGGAAAACGAAAATCTGCGCGTGCAGATCAGCGATCACGGCGCAGAACTTAGCAGCATCTACGATAAAGCGGCTGACCGTGAGGCAGTCTGGATCGGCGATCCGGCCTTCTGGAACCGCCACGCACCGGTCCTGTTCCCGTTCGTCGGAAAAGTAAACGGCGGCTTCTACACCCATAAAGGAGTCAAATACCCGATGGGTCAGCATGGCTTCGCCCGCGACAACGAATTCGAGTGCATCGAAAACACCGAAAACAAAACCGTACACCGCCTGGTATCGACCGAAGAAACCCAAAAAGTCTACCCGTTCGATTTTGCCTTCACCGTAACCCAGGAACTCTCCGGCAGAACCCTGACCATAACCTGGAACGTAGAAAACACCGGTGATGATGACATGTACTTCTCCGTCGGCGGACATCCTGCATTCATGATTCCGGAACAGTATGACATCGTCTTCAACAAAGGCCTGGAAAACCACACCGAGACCGAACTCGAATACGTCCTGATCGACCCGGAAACAGCAGGCGTCGATGCCGCACATCCGAGAAAACTGAAACTTCAGGACGGCAGAATCCCGTACACCAGAACCCTTTTCGACGAGGACGCCCTGATCTTCGACAATACCCAGGTCGAGCGCGTCGGCGTAGAAGTGGATGGAAAACCGTACGTCACTCTCACCTGCAAAGGCTTCCCGAGCGTCGGCGTATGGTCCAAGCCAAAAGCAGATGCCCCGTTCGTGTGCCTCGAGCCATGGATCGGCCGCTGCGACAACGTCGGCTTTGACGGCGAATTAAAAGACAAATACGGCGAACAGCACCTGAAAGCCGGGGAAACCTTCCAGGCAGGCTACACCATCACCATCGGAGAATAAGGACCCGAAAAAAAAGAAAAACCTCCGAAGTACAGCGAAAAGAACACGATTCCTGTACTTCGGGGGTTGAAATTTTACGGTTTCTTTACTATAATTAGCATCAAACCCAAAAAACGCATGTAGTTCATCATGCACAGAAGAAAAAACAGGAGGGAACGTTCTTGAAAAGAGAAACGGTTATCGTACTTGATTTTGGCGGTCAGTACAATCAGTTAATTGCAAGACGTGTACGTGAGTGCAACGTTTACTGTGAGATTTATTCTTACAAAACAGACATCGAAAAGATCAAAGAAATTCAGCCGAAAGGTATTATCTTCACCGGCGGCCCGAACAGCGCATATCTGCCGGATTCCCCGACTTATACAAAAGAAATTTTTGAACTTGGAATCCCGATCCTCGGCATCTGCTACGGATCACAGCTGATGATGCATCTGCTCGGCGGAAAAGTAGAAGTAGCACCGGTCAGAGAATATGGAAAAATTGAGGTAACTGTAGATACCAGTTCCGCACTGTTTGAGAACGTATCCGAAAAAACCATCTGCTGGATGAGCCACAACGACTACATCTCCAAAGCAGCTCCGGGATTCGAAATCATCGCCCATACGGATGACTGTCCGGTAGCAGCCGTTGCAAACGTAGAGAAAAACCTCTATGCAACCCAGTTTCATCCAGAAGTTCTGCACACCAAAGAAGGAAAGAAAATGCTTTCCAACTTTGTATACAATGTCTGCCGCTGCGCCGGCGACTGGCACATGGACTCCTTCGTAGAAGAATCCATCAAAGCTATCCGCGAAAAAGTAGGCGACGGAAAAGTCCTCTGCGCACTGTCCGGCGGAGTCGATTCCTCCGTAGCAGCTGTTATGCTTTCCAAAGCAGTCGGAAACCAGCTGACCTGCGTATTCGTAGATCACGGCCTGCTGCGTAAAAACGAGGGCGATGAAGTAGAAGCAGTCTTCGGACCGGACGGCCCATACGACCTGAATTTCATCCGCGTTAACGCACAGGAGCGTTTCTATGCAAAATTAAAAGGCGTAGAAGAGCCGGAGAGAAAACGTAAAATCATCGGCGAAGAGTTCATCCGCGTCTTCGAAGAAGAAGCAAAGAAAATTGGTGCTGTAGACTTCCTGGTACAGGGAACCATCTACCCAGACGTTGTAGAGAGCGGCGTCGGCGGAGAATCCACCGTCATCAAATCCCATCATAACGTCGGAGGACTGCCGGACTACGTAGATTTCAAAGAAATCATCGAGCCGCTGCGCAACCTCTTCAAAGACGAAGTAAGAAAAGCCGGCCTTGAGCTCGGCATCCCGGAATACCTCGTATTCCGTCAGCCATTCCCGGGCCCGGGACTTGGCATCCGTATCATCGGCGAAGTAACCGCCGAGAAAGTCAAAATGGTACAGGACGCCGACGCGATCTGGCGCGAAGAAATCGACAAAGCCGGAATCGCCCACGAAATCGGCCAGTACTTCGCAGCCTTGACCAACATGCGCTCCGTCGGAGTCATGGGAGATGAAAGAACCTACGATTACGCCATCGCCCTCCGCGCCGTCACCACCACCGATTTCATGACAGCCGAAAGCGCAGAAATTCCGTGGGATGTCATCGGAAAAACAACGAGCAGAATTGTAAATGAAGTAAAACACATCAATCGCGTTATGTATGATTGCACAGGAAAACCACCGGCAACCATCGAGTTTGAATAATAGGTATCCCCTGGGAACCCGCATAAACACTGGGCTCTCAGGGGATTTTTTATATCCGTGATGTTACGGTGATGTTAAAAAATAAAATTATGCATATATTCCATATATTTTATGGTATCTTGGTATGGCTGTCTGGGAAATATATGTGTCCAGATTCAGGATATTTCCGTCTGCCATTTCGCATGCCGAAATGGATTCCGTGAACATCGACAGAATGAAATCCTTTAGCTTTTCTTCCGGATGGAAATCCGTGATGATGTTAATGATTGAATTTCCGAATGCTATGAAGTCCAGATAGTCTATCATCTTATATCCGAATAAAACCTCATTATCAATATCGATACCGTACTTCTGGAAGATGTTTCGGTTATTCTTCTGAATATGAACATTGCTCTTCTTCGCTGCAGTAAACAGAATAGACTGGCTCTGCTTTCCGAGAGGAGACTCAGGAACCATAGGTATATCTGATTCGGAAACATCATATTTCGGAACATCTTTTTCTTCTGCTTCTTTCTTAATAAGATCTTCGATCTTTCCGGCAAGCACTTTGTCTGTACCTGGATATAAGTGGGAGTAGGTATCCCATGTTGTCTTAATGGAATCGTGTCCCAGTCTTCTGGAGATCTCTTCGATTCCAACACCCATATTTATCAGCATGGCTGCATGGCTGTGTCTCAGGTCATGGATTCGTATATCTTCGGCGTCTGCCTTTTTCTTCATCCGTTTAAATTCATCGGACAGACCGCTTTTCCCAAAATAGAAGATTCGCTCATCGTGATCAACCTCTATGCTGTCGATGTATTCGAGAATCTCTGCGTGCAGGATATCCGGTATGGTTACGATCCGGACGCTTCGTTCTGTCTTTGGAGTGAGAAAGTATTCTACCCTGTCCACTACGGCGTAATTCTTATTGATGTCAATCAGGGCTTCATCTCTCGGTATGTCATCAGGAGTAAGGGCAAGCAACTCCCCTTCCCGGAGGCCTCCGTAAAATAGGATTTTAAAAGCAATCGTGTATGCTATTTTCTGCTCGTGCTCTATGGCCTGTTTGAACTGATCGTGCGTCCATATCTTCATTTCACTTGCCTTGTTTTTACCGATGGATCCGGCGATAAAGCAAGGGTTGATCTGCAGTCTGTAGAATTTTACAGCATAATTCATGATTGCTGACATTTGGGCATTTATGGTATAGAGATATGTCTCTGCATATGGATTTCCTTTCTTATCCCTATATTCAATCAGCACATTCTGCCACTTTCTTATAACCTCGGCGTCTATATTGCAGATCTGCAATTTTCCGAAGTATGGAACCAGCTTCGTTCTTATAAGATACTCTTTGTTTTTTATGGTTGTTGGTTTTAGCCTGGTCTTCATATCATCCAGATAGTTGTCAACAAGGGAAGAGAACAGGATAGTAGGGCTCTTTGAAAACTTATCCAAGAACAGTCTTTCATATTCATTGGCTTCTTTCTTCGTATCAAAACCACGTTTGCATTTATGCTGTTTGGTGCCCGTCCAGTCCTCATAATAGAAGTTCGCATACCACTTCGTTTTCCCGGTCTTCAACTGATATTTGTATGCTGGCATTGCAAAGTCTCCTGTCTCGTGTTATTTGTCTTTGACCTCCTCCAACATTCCCATGAATATTCGTTTGCCGCTTTTGGACATTTTTCTGAAATATTGGATAATGTCTTTTTCTTCCTCAGTTTCTATCGAGACTTCGTATTCGTTTATCCCGATAAGATAATCTATCGTTGTATGAAGAGTGCCGGCAATCCTGGCCAGTGTGTCTGTATTTGGCTGAACTCCTCCGAATACAATTTCGGACACTTCGTCTTGGTCAAGTTCTGCGGCTGCGGCGAATGATTCTATTGTCATTTGTTCTTTTTTTAATAGAGAAGAGATTCTTTCCTGTAAACATCGGTTCAGCGAATATGGATTTGACGCAATCCATTTTGATTTAGAGATTCCCAATATATAGTCTGAAGGAACATGCAGGGAATCTGCTATTTTGTTAAGAACCTCTGCCGATGGGCGTGTGTATCCTCTTTCTATGTTAGATATAACCTGGCCGGTGCATCCTGCATATTTCCCCAGCTGCAACTGGGTAATGCCTGCCTCCGAACGCAGTTCCTTGATTCTTTCTCCAATATCACTCATTATTACACCTTAATTACTGTTTGAACTAGGATTGGCTTTTGATTTTAATTCACCTGTTTTGTAATCATATATATCCACTTCGTTCTCAGATTCTTCACTTACATAATAATATTTTCCAGAATCGTAGTCCGCAATATAGCAAATGGTCCATTCTGGATCAGAAGAGAACGAGATGTACATATAATCGATAATTAACGTGATACCCGTATCTGTTTTACACTTTGCGTCGAGAAAGTAAACGCCAGATTTTTCTTTGTAATTCCCGATTTCTACATCAGATATATCTTTTACTCCTATACTTACCATTGCTGTCTTAAATTCTCCGTCGGATACCTCGGTAAACCCCTGAGCGTCTGGGAATCCCACAAGATCTTCATCCGTGCTTACCTCAAACTGAAACGCTGTTTTCTGTGATTCGGCATTCTTTTCCTCGGAAACTTGTTGCTTTTTATCAGAACCAATTTCTTTTGATATGAAAAGATCTTTGAATCCTGAAGCAAGAACGATAATCGCAACAATCCCCATTATGATTGCCAGCACTATAATCCATGCAGGCTTTTTCTTTTTCAATACATACCCACAATTCGGGCAAGTTGTAGCTGTGTCCGATATTACTTTTCCGCATTCTGGACAGTTTATCATGCTCATACTTAATCTCTCCTTCCCCTTCGGTACCACTCGAAGGGTATTATTTTGCCTCTCTCAATCCCGCTGGTTCACCAACATCTCGTTTGAGACATTTTATATAGCCCTTCAGCTCTCCTTTGAATTCTAATTGAGCATCATCTGGTAGCTGATGAATTAGAACCAGCCATTCAGAATCTTCTTTTGATATTGCAGGAAATATGCTTTCTTTTCCTGTTAATAGAAATTCGCATGAAACGCCGAGAAATTCACAAATTGGGACAATCATCTTTGCCGGTGGATCGGTCCCCCTGTTTTTCCAGTTTGTCATTGTACTAGTGCTTATATCTAAAGCCCTACATAAATCCGCGGCTTTAAGCGATTTCTCATCAAGTAGAGATAATACTCTTTGAATAATCATAGTGCTCCTTTCAAAATCCCAAAATGTGAATAAAAGTATTGACAAACTCACAAATGGGGATTATTATAAAACTGTAATCACCAAATGTTTAAAACACTTTTCAAAAACAGAGCGAAAAAATCGCTCAAAAGAAGTAATGCAAAATGAATAGTTACTGTTCTAATTCCGTAAGAACGGCTTTGTTATTTTCTTCAATCATTACTGACACAGCCCGTATAAGGGCTTCGGCAGATGCTTGCGAAAGAGAAGCAGATCCTATCGGAATCCGGCTTTCTCGTAACTGCATAAGGATGTCCTGATGAGCCGACGAAAACTCTGACATTCCAATGCGTTGTAATTGCTCCGACCACGAAGTCTGATTATTCATAGCAGATACTCCTTTCTATTTTGATTAACGTATACCGTTATTCTAAGGCAGTTTTAAACAAATGTAAACAACAAATGGTAACAAACGGAAAGAGGTGGAAAAATGAAACGAATTCTTCCGACATGGTGCAAAGAAGTAAAAAAATCCATGATTGATGATGATATTAACGTGACTGAACTTGCAGAGCGTGTTGGATTTAGCAGAAATTATGTTTCTGGTGTTGTCAATGGCCGAGTCTACGCACCTGAGATCGCGAAGGTGATCGGTGAGGATAGACACGTTACGGTTCCTTACACCGATACAGTTATTTGATTATAGTTTAGCTTATTACGGAGGTCACTTAAATGGCAAAGTATGCAACAAAAGCAAAGGAAAATATCTTCACACAGGCACGTTACAACGCCGCAAAGTTCAATGACCGTCTGAATAGCAGAGAGGGAGCGTCAGAGGAGCTTGGAATTGACCGAAGCAGGCTTGCGAGAATAGAGCTTGGCAGTAAAAATCCATTTCCTGATGAAGTTCTTATGATGTCAGATATATATAATGCTCCGGAACTGAAGGCTCATTTTTGTAAGTATATGTGTCCGCTTGGAAAGGATTTTCCGGAAGTCGAATCGGAAGATCTTGACAGAATCAGTGTAAAAGCTCTTTCTTCGTTCAGAAAAATATCGAAGGCAAAAGATCTGCTTTTGGACATCACGGAAGACGGCATGATCACTGAAGAGGAAAAGGGAGACTTAGAAACCATTATCAAGACACTGGATGAGGTCACTCAGATTACTAACGAGCTGAAGATATGGGCAGAAAAAAATATTAGATAGGAGGATGAGATATGGCTGCTGGTATTGTCAAGGAACTGGATAGTTCCAACCGTTCTTACTATAAAGTTGATGACATTGTGAAGCTCCTGGATGTCAGCCAGTCCAAAGCGTATAACATGATCCGGGAAATGCGTCAGGAGTGCATTGATAGCGGTAAACTTACAAAGGCTTATCCAAACGGGAGAATCCCGAAGAAATACTTTAATGAAAACTGCATGATTGAGTAAAGGAGGGAAGAAGAGAATGTATGGTTATATTTGTCCGGAATGTGGATGTTATCTGGATCCGGGAGAAAAATGTGACTGCAAAGATGAAGAGAAGATGAGAGAGGAGCGGATTGCTCGCTCGGTTGAAAAACTGTCTCACCTTATCTGCGCCGAGAACAACGGACAGATGAGAATAATTGTGTAAAGGAGAAAGAAAATGAAACCATTTGTACTGTATGACCTGATAAATAATACAGAGCAGGTTATCCTCCGGCCGGAACGGGTTGCATTATATAATCCGCAGGTTCTGAAGAAATATTCACGAAAAAGAGCAATGAAAAGATTTCTCAGAGTAGTGAAAGAAAAACTAAAATGGGCGGCGATCATGCTCGCACAACTGGCAATATCGTTTGCATCCGGAATCCTTTTTTACATAGCAATAGCAGAGAAACTTCGTGAAGTGAGAGGATATGATGCTATAGGCGGAGAAGTATTCGCGGCCGGACTTGTGGCATACGGAATGTTTTTGTTTTTGCAATGGTTAGGAGATTGGTTATGGACAAGAAGACAATAGAGGAGATGATCGGAAGAGAAATCAATGAAGAAGACTATCAGCTTGCTGTAGGTACAGCAACGAAAAAGCTCCAATCCATAATACAGCGTTATGGCGATGCCAACGGTGTTAGACGGACACCATGGTATCTGGCTGAATTAGTGATTGAAGCTTTAACTCAGAAACTTTTTTCGGATTTCACAATCGCTTTAGCGAGTGAATCCAAGGGTGAAAAACCTATACACCCCACATCCGTATTTTAGCATGGATGTGGGAAAAAAGTCAATGAATACGGAGGAAAATCAATGAGCAAAGAATTTTTATCATCATTACCGGAGGTAATGGATCATTATTCTCAGTGCAACTTATTGTTGCCGACATCTACGGATGTTCAGTTAAACCCTTTCTACAAATTTCATGTCGAAGAAGTTCCGGTGGATCTCGGAGAAAATAGCGGAGACATTTTTAAAGTCGGTTCTGTGGACAGCGGAAAGAAGGACCGGAGTGGAAATACAATCTGGGTAAGTGCATTTTCGCTTACAAAACCGATGCTTAATAAACTCGCTATGGCTGCTGGGATTCAGTTCAATCCAAAGGAAACATATGGAGAAAGAATTGATAAGTACACATACCGGGCACAGGCACAGGGGGCCATGAAAAAGGCGGATGGTACAGCAAGAACAGAAACGGATCAGAAAGTGATCTGCCTGGAAGATGAAGAGGCTAAGTTCCGAATTGAATTCGGTGATAAAGCAGTGAAAGGCATTACCGATGAAAAGCAGGCGAAAGCTGCAGCTGAACTCTTCAAAGGCGAGTTTAAGAAATTGAAGAATAAATTCGGAAAAGAAGTCAATGGATATGTGATTGACGAGTGTGACAGAGAAAAATATATCGAGAGATCTGTTCTTGTAAATATGACGCAGCTTAGAAAGACCTGGGCAGAAAAGGCTATGACCGGAGCAAAACTCCGTGTTATTCGTGCTTTGCTCGGACTGAAAGGAACATATACTCATGAAGAACTCAAGAAAAACTTCGCCATTCCGACGGTTGTATTTTCGCCTGATTATTCCGATCCGAATGTCCGTCAGGCAATGCTTACGCAGGGAATGCAGTCCGTGAATAATATGTTCGGCACACCAGAAATTCCTGTAAGACGTGTGGATTTTGAAACAGAAAATACATTTGATGTTTCTGAATATGCCGACAATCCGGCATTTCAGAGCGATATTCCGGAAGATGATTTTTCTGGAGAATATCAGGAACCGGTACACGATGGAGTTGCCCCTGATGAGTCGGCGGGCAGTGATCTTGCACAAGAGGAAAACGGACTTTTTTGTAATGATTGCGGAGCAGAGATCAACGAAAGAGTTTACGAATACTCTTTGAATAAGTTTGGCCGGCCGCTTTGCATTAAATGCCAGAGAGGGGGTAACAAGTAATGAAACTCATAAAAATTACAACAGATAATGAGATTTCAGTACATGAATTCCCTGAAGGTAATTATTCCGAGCAGAATGAGGCGCTCGCAGATCTCATCGGTCCGAAATGTAGACTGTGTGAGCATGTAATGCCAAACAGGTTATACAAAGAGCTTGGAGGATCAAACAAGGTTGGAAAAGCAAAGGGAAGCTGCGTGAGCATGCTGGTTGATGAAGAATTTCTTTACCATGATCTTGATATGAATGGTGTGGGAAGTTTCCTGTATGAAACAGACAAACATGGATCTCCGATTATGGGAAATATCCTGATTGTCGGAGAAGTATGGACAGGTGATGGAATCGACTTCTGCGGAATGTCAGAACAGCAGTTCAATATTCTTTATCCGAAATTAGAGGAATTAACAAAGAAAGCGAGGGAAATGTAATGAAAGTATTGCATACAGCTGACTGGCACATTGGCCAGTTTAAAGGTCCTGTTGAGGACGGAGTGAATCTCCGTTCCCTGGATACAGTAAAATGCTTGGAATATATGGTTGAAAAGGCGAAGGAAGAAAAGCCGGATCTGGTTTGTATCAGCGGTGATGTGTTCCATCAGGAGCAGATCGGACCGGTAAGATATTCTGACGAAATGGTGACTGCAACAAGGATTATTGATGAGCTGTCGAAAGTTAGCAAATTCGTGGTTGTCATGAGAGGAACACCGAACCATGACGGCGCCGGACAGTTCCGTGTACTTACAAAGATGCTGGAACACAATAAAAAGGTTGCTGTTGTTACAACGCCGCAGGTTATCAGTACGCCGATCGCTGACATTGTATGCATTCCTGGGTTTGATAAGCAGGAGTTCAGAGCTAAATTCCCTGGGCTTTCTGCAGAGGAAGAAAATCTTACATGGACCAATCATATCAGCGAAATGGTTATGGGATTGAGAGCACAATGCTCACAGACAAATATTGTGGCAGATATGGTTCCTGCGATCCTGATGGCACATTATACAGTTCCGGGTTGCAATATGGAATCCGGACAGACATCGTTCTTTTCAAATTTTGAGCCGGTAATTCCGAGAGAGGCTCTGCAGACAGCACAATTCGATGCGGTTCTTCTTGGCCACATCCACCGCCCGCAGATGCTCGAAGGTCTGGAAAATGTATTTTATTCCGGTGCCATAAACGCTATGAATTTCAACGATGAAGGACAGAAACGTGGATTCTGGATCCATGAATTTGAAAAGAAAAGCCTGAAAAAAGGACATTTATATGAAACTCCATACCGGAAGTTCCAGACGATTAAATGGGATAAAGAAGATGTTGCTGAATATCTCAGATCTGGAAAGATGTATCTTCTCGAGAAAGATTACGCATCTTCCTGCATGGACGCCATAGTGAGACTGCAGTACAGCTGCGACACGGAACAGAAGAAGGCATTAAACATTCCGGTGTTACAAAAAGATTTGTATGAAATCGGAGCGTTCTATGTGGCGGATATTGAAGCTGAGAGCATGATGAACATCACGAATCGGCAGCTCCTTTCCGAAGAAAGTGATCCTCTTTTAAACCTCAAGAAATGGTTGGATGAGAAGTGCTTTACCGATTCAGAAAAAATTGTGGAACTTGCAGAGCCGATTATCGCTGATGCGATGAAGAGCAGTAACACTGTTGAGATCCACGGTGTATTCAAACCGGTAAGCATTAAGGTCAAAAACTACCGAACCTATAAGGAAGAATTCTTTGATTTCGATGATATTTCTTTCTGCACGATTAACGGTGTGAATGGAGCAGGAAAGAGCAGCCTGTTTATGGATGCGATTTCGGATTGCTTATTTGAAGAAACCAGAGAAGGAGACAACAAGTCGTGGATCAGAGGTACCGAAGATGCCAGAAGCGGTTCCATTGAGTTTGTATTTGACATTGGTGAAAGCAGGTTCCGGGTAGTGAGAACCAGAACAAAATCCGGAAAGCCAACATTGAACCTTTCACAGCTGAATGAGGACGGTACCGACTGGCTGAACCTTTCAAAAGAAAGAATCAATGATACACAGAGTGAGATTTTAAGGGTTCTTGGAATGGATTCCATGACATTCCGCAGCTGTGCTCTTATTATGCAGGATCAGTACGGACTGTTTTTGCAGGCGAGAAAAGATGAACGAATCTCTATCCTTGGAAATCTGTTGGGACTTGGAATTTACGGAATTATGGAGCAGGATGCGAGAAAACGTCTCGGTGATGCGAAACGTACTCTGATGCAGAAGAAAGATGCTGTAAAAATCAAAGATGACATTATCGCTAGCAAAGGCAATCCGCAGGAGGAACTGGAAGAGCTGGAAAAAGAGATTGAATCCTCGGAAAAGTTGATCGGAGAAATCTCCACAGATTTGAAAGATGCTCAGGCACTTTTGGTTAAGTATGAAGCTGCAAAGAAAAATTGCGAAGATCTTCGCAGTAGAAAAGAACAGGTAAAAAATGAGAAAGCGTCTATTGAGGAATCCATAAATAAGCTGAACTCCATTATAGAATCCTGCGAAACAATCCTGGAAAAAGCGGATGTCATCCGGGAGAAGTCAAAAGAGTATTCAGCTGCAGAGGATGAAATGAAGATCTTATCAGAGGAGCTTATCCGTTATGAGAGCGAGAAGAAAGCTTTAGTAGACTGCGAAGCCAATCTCCAGAGATACCAGAACATTATTAAGAATGCAGAGTTTGAAAACGCAAGGATTGATCAGGAGCTTTCTGGGCTGGATACGGATTCTGATGATGGAATCGCTGAAAAGATTGCTGAATTGGAAGAAAAAAGAGAAGAGCTTTATGCGGTAATGGATAAAAAGAATGCCCATGACGCTGTGTTGCAGGAAGTATCTGCAAAGCGGGATGAATTTCAGAAAGCGAATGCTACTTATGAAACACAGCTCCGTCTGGCGGAATCAGATCTTTCAACGCAGAAACAGCAGAAAGCCTACATGGAAGATTCCGGATGTGCGGATATCGAAAATGCAAACTGCAGATTTCTTAAAAAGGCGAAAGAGGATGCCTCTAAAATCGAAAATACAGAAAAGTGCATTTCGACGATCAAGGAGGCAATGAAAGAGGCGGAAACTGCTTTTTCAGAATTTGAACAGAAAAAGCAGGAGGAGCTGCAGAACATCGGATATTCAAAAGAAAAGGAGACGTCCATCAGAGAACGGATTGCAGAACTGGAAGTATATCAGGCAAAGAAACAGAGGATTGAAGAAAGCAGGCTCAAACGTGCCCGCCTGGAGGCTGAAAAAGAGTCAAACGATAAAACTATCGCCTCATGTTCTGAAAACGCCTCTGAGGTCAAATTACAGGCTCAAGAGATAACGGAAAGAGTTAATAACCTTTCGGAAAGAGTTAATTTATACGAACAGGTCAAAGAAAAGGCTGACGGACTGAAAGTATATGCGGAACAGGAGAAGTCCCTTCCGGTATATGAGGAAAGAGTGAAAAATGCCAGGGAAAATATGGCAATGCAGGAAAAGCAGCTTGAAAAGAAAGATGAAGAGCTGATCGTTATGGTAGCCGATATGATTTCTGCATCTGAACTTATGGAAAGTTTTGATTCAGGTATGGAATCCAAAGTTTCTGATCTTGAGGAAAGAATGGAAACTGAAAAGAAAAAGCTTCAGGATTTGCAGGTGCAGAAAGGAACACTTATCCAGAAGGCGGAAGATGTTAAGTCCATGAAAGAGGAGATTTCCGAACTGAAGAAAGATATTGAAGCATGTGCCCTTATTACAACGAGATATGACGTTTTAAAGCAGGCATTCTCACAGGACGGCGTTCCTCATCAGATTATCCGGAATATCATTCCGCATATCACGGACACGGCAAACAATATCCTTGGCCAGATGACCGGAGGAACAATGGGTGTCGATTTCGTGATGGAGCGAACGGTAAAAGGAAAAGACGGTGACAAGGCTACACTGGATGTCCTGATCGAGGAGTATGGTAAGACAACACTTCCATACGCATCCAAGAGCGGCGGTGAGAAAGTAAAAGCGTCATTGGCTGTTATCCTTGCATTGTCTGAAATTAAGGCTACAGCCGCCGGTATCCAGCTTGGAATGTTGTTCATTGATGAGCCTCCATTCCTTGATGATGACGGAACACAGGCTTATGTGGATTCCCTTGAGGCGATCCGCCAGCGGTATCCGGATGTAAAAGTAATGGCAATCACACATGATGATGCCATGAAAGCACGATTCAATCAGAGTGTGACCGTTATCAAAACGGAAGAGGGCTCTAAAGTAATTTACTAGGAGGCACCTATATGGGAAAACGATACTATTGGTTAAAGCTGCCGGATGATTTCTTCCGGCAGAAGCCAATAAAAAAACTCCGCAAGATCGCCGGTGGAGATACTTATACAATCATTTATCTGAAAATGCTGCTTATCGCCATGAAACAGGACGGCCGGCTTTACTTTGAGGGAGTGGAAGATGACTTCTACGAAGAACTCGCCCTGGAACTGGATGAAGAAGCAGAAAACGTTAATGTAACCGTCAGATTCCTGCTTGCACAGGGGTTAATAGAGTTGGTTGATGAAACGGAGTACCGCCTAACGGAATGCGATAAAATGGTGGGTTCCGAGGCGGCGAGTACACAGCGTTCAAGACAGTGTAGAGAGAGAAAAGCGTTGCAATGCAACACCAATGCAACACCATGCAACACATTGGAACAAAACGGGAGCGTAGAGAAAGAGATAGAGAAAGAGATAGAGATAGATAAAGAGAAAGATATAAATACATTATGCCCGGAGGTAGAAACCTCCGAGCAGAAGGTGTTCATATCCTTACCACTTGTTACCGGATCCGGTTCTTTCGATGTCACTTTTGACTATTTGAATTCTCTCCGACAGTTATATCCGGCGATTGATGTGGAACAGGAATTTAGAAAAATGTGTGGATGGCTTGATAGCAATCCGAGAAACAGAAAGACTGCAAGAGGAATCAAAAGATTTATTACCGGGTGGCTGAGCAGGGCACAGGATAAGGCACCTGCATACAGACCTCACCCCGGTGGAAACCGGAACATTGGAACAGAACAGTATATGGAATCGACTGCGGGGTGGAATGATTGACAGCAGAACAATTCGATATCATCAGAGCGATTATCAAAAGTGCATATCCGTCTTTTAACATCATGCCGGACAAATACAGCATAAAGCTGTGGTACACGATGCTCGGAGATCTTGATTACAGTCTGTGTGAGACAGCACTTCAGGAATTGATAGCAACACACACTTACCCGCCGCAGATTTCCGAGATAAGAGCAAAATGTGCTGAGTACACAGCACCACAGCTAAAAGACGCCGGGGAGGCCTGGGAAGATGTCCAGAAGGCGATTCAGAAATATGGGTATTACAGATCTGATGAGGCTATGGAGAGCCTTTCCGGTCCAACGAAGCAGGCTGTTGAGAGAATAGGGTTCCGTGAATTGTGCTACGGAGATAACCCTGTGGCAAACAGAGCACATTTCTTCAAGATATATGATGCGATTGTGGAACGTGCGGTAAATGAATCCATGGTACCTGCGGCGGTGCTGGAAAAGAAGCGGGAATACATAGGCATGATTGAAGAAAAAGTTCCGGAAAAGCCGAAGATCGAGCAGAAAACCGAAGAACCATTCCGTCCATCCTCACCGGAGTTCATTGACAGGCTGATGAGAGAGAAAGGATTGAGATGACAATGACCGGCGAAATACAGGGAACGAAAAAAGAGTTCATAAAAATATTTAATGAGATGTGCTACAGCAGGAGCGGATGGCAAGTGTGGTCAGATCTGATAAGCACAATGGCTTGCAGTATTGCAAATGCAGTAGACAGATCTGAACCGAGGTTCAGCAACCGGGAAAAGGAATATGCACATTGTATCGAACGTCTCGGAGGAGTGGACAAACCTGCAAAGTGTTTTGCGATTGTGGTAGAAGCACTTGAGAGGAATCCAGAGCAGGACTTCCTGGGAGAGTTATACATGGAACTGGAGCTTGGGAACCATTGGAAAGGGCAGTTTTTCACACCATACTGTGTATGCAAAATGATGTCGGAGATAACGGTGGGAGATGTGGACAGGCAGATTGAGGAAAAAGGATATATATCCATCTGCGATCCTGCCTGCGGAGCCGGAGCAACTCTGATAGCAGCTGTTAACAGTATGAGGAATGCAAAGCATAATTTCCAGAACCATGTTTTATTTGTCGGTCAGGATATAGACAGAATCGTTGGAATGATGTGTTACATACAGCTTTCGCTTCTTGGGTGTGCCGGTTATATCTGCATAGGCAATACCATAACGAATCCGCTTGTTGGACACGTTTTATTCCCACAGGAAATGGAAGGGCAGGAGCTGTGGATCACACCGATGTTTCAATCAAATGTATGGGCGTGGAGGCGGCTGTTCCATTCTCTCGGAAGTTTAGGAGGATCTGCAGATACGAAACAGACTATAGAAAAAGAGCATTATTATATGTTTTTTGATTTTGAAAAGAAGGAGGAAATGCAATGGGAGCAGATATAAAACATTTCGCTTTGGAGCAGAAAGATGACAATACCTACGGGTGGCCGTGGAATGAGGTTGTCAGAAAGTATCTTGAGGCTGGATATGAAAGCGAGAATAAACAGTGCGAACTGACGATTCGAGATAAGAAATACCAGATCTTGAGAAGAGATTCTATCACGGTATTCTATGACGAAAAAGGAGATACGTTGTTTGACGTAACCAATGACCGTCTGGAAAAGGAATATAAATCGGCAATCTCCGATGTAGAAGAGGATCCGGAGAATGATGGACCTGTAAGCCCTATGGGAAAAGCGATTGATGCGATTGAACGGGGAGCATTTGAAGCGGCCACATCCGGAGATAAAAAGAAAACAAAAGATGAGGACTTAGTTCCGATGGGAACAGCGTCGCTTGCAGATATAGCGAAAGGCTTACCGGCGCCGACGGATGAGGAAATAAAGCAGGCAGAAGAGGAAAATGCGAAACCATTAAAACAGAGAGCGAAAGAAAAACTGGAAAAGGAACTGAACGATGCTAAAGATAAAAATTTCGCCGATCCGGTTATTAAGTATCTTCTGAAACGCTGCGAGGAAGATGATGGATTGTCATCTGATGTTCTTCAGCCACATAAAACATGGGCGAAATGTTTTGCTTATATCTATGAGCAGGCAAGAAAACAGAGGGATGGAAATTGTGCGGCGGTCCGTGATGATGTGGTCTATGAATGGGCGGAAGACTATTTCCATTTGGATGATAAGGCTATTGAGGAAAAGAAGAAAAAAGAGGAGGAGAAACGGAAAAAACAGCAGAAGCAGGATGCTGAGAAGCGTAAGCAACAGATCTCCAAACAGAAGCCTGCCAAAGAAAAGGCACCGGAAAAGACACCTGATGCGAAACCGGTGAAAGAAGTCAAAAAGCAGGCTCCAAAGAAGAATGAAACAGAAGGTCAGATGTCGTTATTCGATCTGCTGTAGGAGGGATGGATGTGGAAAAGAGAAAATTATCTGCTATTCCAAGACCAATTGCAACTCCGGAAATGATGGAAGTCGCAGATCGGCTTGGAGGAATGAGACATATCGCGACAGCAGAGCTGATTGATGACAAAAAAATACTGCTTCTGAATTTCTTTGAGATTCAGGCTCTCAAGAAAGGAAAAACAGAAGCAGCTTTCCGGACATTTCTGTCGCACGATGATTATATCACGCAGGATTTAAAAACGTCAAAGACTAAATGGCTAACAGCTTCATTTGCCGGAATGTATAATTTTTCTCTAATGGATTATGTGTGGAATCATCAGGAGAATAAAAGTTCACATAGGCTGAATGTATTTATGAGATCTGATGAAGAGTTAAAAATAGTAAAGGGTTTCTTCAAAGAATACGCCGTTCCTGATGATGAATATAGTCCATGGATAGAAATACATAGATTTCAGCAAGAGGTTTTGGACAAAAGACTGGCGGAAAAGCATAAGAAAGAGACTGACAAGATCGATGCGGTAATGAATCCGATAAAGGAGGCGCCGAAAGAATTTTTCGACTGGGTATGGGATACCGGAATGAGCTTCGCACGATACCTGATCTACAAGGAAGTGGAAAAAGGTAAGGCGTTATGTGAATGCACACATTGCAAAGAAATCGGAATTGTGGACAGAAAAAACATCCGTCTGCGGAATAACGAGAAAGGAATCTGTCCGTTCTGCGGTAGCAGGGTAACCATTAAGGCAAAAGGACGAATGCCTGCTCAGACACAAGATGAACGGTGGTTTGTTTATGTGGATCCTACGAAAGACGGTTTTGTCTTCCGGTACTTCAAAGCACACCAATCAATGAGAAGCGACAGCTATGTGGACATGTTGATAAATAAAGGCAGAATCGAAAGGTATGTTTCGGAGTACAGCAGAGCTATTTATACGTTCCCGAAAGGGAAACCCAAATGCGAATCCTATGAGTGGGGAGTGTATAAGCAGAGAGGAAATTGCCGCTGGTGTCCGGATCAGGGAAAGATCGCCTGCATGGAATGTATATTATATCCAGGAAATCTGCCGCAGGCGTGGGAACATACCCCCATGAAATACTCGGCTCTGGAAGTGCTTTCAACAAATCTTCCGACAGTTTCCATGAGATATGAGGATGCGATCGAAAAGTATATGGAATTTCCGAAAATGGAATGGATCTGCAAGATGGGGCTCAATAAGATTGCAAAAGGCCTTATCAATTCTCGATACAGTGGTTATCAGACCGGTAAGGTCAATGTTAAAGGGAATACCATATATGAGATTTTAGGACTGACAAAGGTAAATACCAGAGTATTGCAGGCTGTTGATGGAAACCACGATGTACTTCGGCTGTTGCAGGTGGCACAGAAGATCGGCTTACAGTTCAAGACGGAGCAGATTCAGGAGTATTATGAGACGTTCGGGTGCAATACAGATCTATTGCAACAGGCAAACAGGAAAACCACGCTTCATAAAATCGTGAAATATATCACGAAAGAATGTGAGAATTATCCTATGGGAGAGCAGGGTGGCTGTTGGCAATATTCGTATATGAGGTACACGGAACGAGAGGATCCACGTATTGAAAGAAAACGAAATATGGCTAAGGACTGGCTGGAGTATCTTAACTGGTGCAAAGATCTGAAATATGACCTGGATAATATGTTCATCTATATGCCAAAGAATTTCAAAAAAGTGCATGACCGTACTGCAAAAGAGCATCAGGAACTTATGGACAGACAGGCGGCGAAAGAAAAGGCAAGGAGAGAACGAGAAGCAAAGAGGCGTATGGAACAGACGAAAAAGGCTATGTCGGAGATCTTTAAAGAGAACAAAGACTGTAAAGATGCTTTCCAGATAAAAGGAAAAGGTCTCCTGCTTGTAGTACCGAAGACTGCTGATGAGATAAAAGCGGAGGGAGCTGCATTACATCATTGCGTCGGAGGATATGTTGACAGGGTGGCCAGAGGAGAGACAAACATATTTTTCGTCAGAAAGTCTACTGAACCGGACAAACCGTATTTCACAATGGAGTGGAATAACAACCATATTATCCAATGCAGAGGCTCTCACAACTGCGGAATGCCACCGGAGGTAGAAGCGTTTGTAAAAGCCTTTGAGAAGAAAATGCAGGATACCATAAACGAGAATAAAGAGAAAGAAATGCGGAGGTGCGGATAATGGCGAAACAGATAATCAGGAGCATCCGTAAGGGTTCTGCTCAGTGGAATGAGGAAGATAGACTGCAGATCGCCACGCTGCTTGTGAAAGCAGGTTACTCTGTAAGGATCGGTCGGCAGACAGTTCCTGGGCAGGAGGAAAAGAAAAACGGACAGACAGAATATACCGTTGAGTATTGGGAGGAATGATAAATGAAGATTGGAGAGATTGTTGAAATCTTAATCAGAGTAAAAGATGATTACGGTTATTCTGATTTCAGGAAAGAGGCAGTCGAGGAGGCTTGCAATCTCCTTGATAAATTGCCGGCACAGGAGGAGGCAACTACATATGAACCGTTCAAAGATAGAGTATTGTGATCATACGCTGAATATCATTACCGGATGCCGGTACAAATGTGAATACTGTTATGCAAGACAGATGAGCAGGCGGTTTTCCGGTAATGTGAAAATGAATATAAAACAGCGTGATAAGTACCGGATGGAAAATGGAGTGTATGTTCTGGATGAACCGTTCCTCGATGAAACGGGGCAGCAGGTTCTTTATCCGTTTGGATTTGAGCCTACGCTGCATAGATACAGATACGGAGTGCTGGACAAGCTGAAAATGGGACAGAATATTCTTGTTGGTGCCATGGCCGATATGTTCGGGGAGTGGGTACCTGACAGCTGGATATATGACGTATTCAATATCTGCAGACAGCATCCGAAGAATAACTATTTATTTCTTACGGTAAATCCTGAGAGGTACATGGATTTAGATCTTCCGGAAGAAACGAATATGTACTACGGAACAACCATTACGAAAGCGGATGATGTGTATAGAGCCGGCTTTCTCCCGGAAGGAAAAAAGAAGTTCATCTGCATAGAGCCATTACTTGAAGATTCCGGGAAGTGGATCAAGCCGGCACTGGCCGGAAAAGCTGACTGGATAATCATCGGTGCGGAGACATGGAAAAGAAAAGGAATGGTTGTTCCTGAGTTCGACTGGATAAAATCAATCGTTCTTGAGGCTGGCACATTGGGGATCCCGGTGTTTATGAAGGATAGCCTGGTTGACATTGTGAAAGAGAAGAACATGAGAAGGGATATTCCGCAAGATCTTCAGGTAAGACGGAAGAGCGACAAGGTTCTGAAAAGGCTGATGGGAAAATGCGTGGAGTGCCGAAAAGAATTTCCGAAAAATGACATGGTATCCATTACGGCAAGGGCAAGAAGAGGCGGGAAGACAAGCTGCGTTGCCCACATGTGCAAATCATGTTTCGTATCATGGTGCGAAGAACATGAGGTAAGCGTTCCAGATATTGACGGATTAGAAAAAAATAAAATCAAGGAGTAGAGATATGGGAAAAAGTAAGAGAAATTGCAGAAGAACAGAGGATGAGGTCCTTATCCATGAAAAGGCTGTGAAAATGAGAAAGATGACGGATGAGCAGCTGGTGCATTATGTGGAGGACCGTGTGGCAAAAGCAGACAGCGAAGGATTTAACCGCGGAAAAGCATCTGCCAGGAAAGGAACCGGAGTCAAAGAGTTTATTGATTACATCAAATCTGCGAAGATTCCGGGAGTTGGAGCTGTGACGATCAGTAAACTGATAAAGGTGGCGGATGAAAATGGGTACATCTAATTACAACAGGGTAATGGCTGGTCGCCGATCCAGAGCAGTCGGAGATTATTTTGAACAGATGATAATAGCTGCTTCGGCATTTTATGAGGAAAAAGGAATCTCCGTGATTGAAAAGACACCGGAGCCCATGAAAGTGCTCGGAGTACATAACAGAAAGTTAGGACAGTTTATATGCTGCTTTTCCAAACGGGCACAGCCGGACTTTAAAGGTGCACTGGCTGATTCGACGATGATTCTATTTGACGCAAAGCATACGGACAAGGACAGGATCCAGAGAGATGTCATAACAGAGGAGCAGGAAAAGTGCTTTGAACGGTATAGGAAAATGGGAGCTGTGTGTTTCGTTGTGGTTTCGATAGGGTTTGAAAATTACTATCGGGTACCGTGGGAGGTGTTTCGGGATATGAAGAAGATCTTCGGACATAAGTACATGGATGAAAGCAATTTGGAACAGTACAAAATCAAGTATAGTAACGGAGTTGTCAAGTTTCTTGACGGTCTGGAACTCCGGGAAAGAGAGGAATCATGAAAGTAAAAAAATATGAACTGGTGAGGATTATCGACAAGTTGAAAAGCGTAGTACAGAAAAATACTGTACATCCTGCTCTGGGAGGCGTTTTGGTAAAAGAAGGGTATTTAATCGCCGCCAATGGAGAAATAACGATACAGGTCAAATGCGAGGACGCAGAAGGAGAATCCTTTATCATCCCGATGAAAGCTTTTGACCTTATCAAGAATCTTCCGGAGGGAGATGTGGAACTGCTCCATGATGATAAGAATGTCGTAACAATCAAAATGGAGAAAATCAAGAACAGCTATCAGTCATTCCCGGCCGAGAACTTTATCTACAGTAAGACGGATATGGAATCGGGAGAGGAACTTACTCTTCCTGGCAAGAGCTTCATGGAGGCTATTTCCCATGTTATCTACGCAGCTGCAGAAAAGGAGCCGTCTAAGCCTATGCTGGAAGGAATTTATCTGGAAGGATGTGACGGATACATAAATCTGGTTGCAACTGACGGCCATGTCCTCGCGTGGGACAGAATTAAGGCTGATGGCATTGCAGATCTGAAAATCATTGTACCGAAAGCAGCTGCGAAAAAACTCCTGTCTATGGGAATGGATGATGATGTGAACGTATCATACAGTGCCAATAGCGCAATCTTCCGAACAGACGGATATGTGATATACACAAGACTTCTGGAAGGCAAGTATCTTCCGTATAAGCAGATGTTCTGCGAGAGTGATAACTACACAATCGTAGGAAAGAGTGATCTGGTCGGAGCAATGACAAGGGCAAAGATGTGTACGGATGAAAAGAGCCCGGCTGTTTTTGATATATCTGAAAATGAGATTACAGTAAGTATCAGGGATAATATTGCAAATTATCAGGAGAAAGTTGCTCTTCAGGAGAAAATCAAAGATCCGATAAAGATCGGATTCGATTCCCGATTGGTTCTGGAAACCATAAAGGCTTTTACCTGTGACAATATCACTCTGAATCTTACCCGTCCGGTAAATCCAATGGTTGTCGAGGCAGAGGATTCTGACATGAAAGCCCTAGTTCTTCCGGTAAGACTGAAAGAGTAGTTACATAAATGGAGATGTCATGATGAATTTAGAAAAGCAAAGAGAAAATTTTAAAAACCATATTGCGAAATTCACGGATTATGGAAATATTAAGATTTTGGATTTTAAGGAGCCGGAAAGTTCGCATTATAGAATACGATTTCTTTTTGAAGAAGACTATTGCAGATTACATATTTCTGGAGATTTAGGAGAATTAGTTGCTACTAATTACAGCAATATGACATATGAAAAATTTTCCGATTTTGTAAATAATATTGGATATTTTGAAGGAAAGATAGATTGCATGAATCGAAAGATATATGTATATGACGAAGGTCAGGCGCGTGAAGACATTCTAAATTTGATGGATGAGTATGATGTAAAAGACGAGTTTATGAATGATCGGTTTGACTTTGAGACAATTGATGATGTTATAAATGATATCCTTGAAGATTTTGATGAAGATCGAGGAATAGGAAGTAAAGGATATGATGAATTGGGGAAAGTATTTTCTGATGTATGGGAGATTGTCGGAGATATAGGGAAACAAAATACAAATATCCTTGATTTGTATATGCTTGCATTCAAGCTGGCCACTGATCAGCTGCAGAGCAGTCAGAAGGGAGGAAACATATAATGACTGGAACGAAGAATGAAACTCCTGCGGTGAAAAATAAGCCGCAAGAGAATAAAAGAAAAGGAATTCCACCGCAGGAAAGAGTAAGAAATGCAGTTAGAGCTACTGGGAACAAATGGGCGATTGAAAACTTCAATGCTACGCATTAGGAGGAGAAATATGAAAGGCGATACAAGAATTTTAGATTTGTTTTTGTTATTTAGAATGAGCAAAGAAGAAATTATTGGATTGATTAACGAAAAGCAACCAGTCGTATTCGTATCGGGAGAACATGCATATATGGTTCGGGATTATAGATGCGACATGACTGAACAAACACCAAGAATGTTAGGAGGGTTCATGGATTGGAATATTGAAAGATCTTATGAAGAATGCTCTCCGATCGGAGAAGTTAAAATTGTACTCGAAGAGGTTTTTGTTCTTAGAAAAAATAGAAATGTAAAATCGAGGACTATTGAAGTGAAAATACAATAACGGTATATGAATGAGGAAATGAATAATGAGCAATAGACCAGAGATTACGATGATGCTATCAATATCGACAGAGATGTACATAAACCCACACGGAGATCCGAGGATATATTGGGCAAAAGAAGTGACTTTTGATTACGCTACAAGCAATGCGGTTCGAGTGGACTATATGAAATTTAAGCCGGTAAATAATACAGTTTCCGGAATTGAAAAAGGAGATTTTTACTGCTATGAGGTAAAGTCATCGGTAGAGGACTTCCATTCAAAAAACGGTCATAACTTCATTGGAGACTTTAATTATTATGTAATGCCGGAAGATGTGTACGAAAAAGTGAAAGACGAGATACCATACAAAGTAGGGGTGTTGGTACCGGAAAAGAAAAACTACAGGGGAGAATGGTACGATTTGAAATCTGTAAAAAAATCTGCCAGAAAAGATAGAGAAAGACCTGTATCAGAAATGCTGCTTATGATGTTTAGATCAGCTGCAAGAGAAAGGAATGATAAATAATGAATAAAAATGGGGAAGGATATGTAGATCCTACACCGGGTGCTGCGTTTGGGAATATTCGTAGAGAAGAACATAAAAGAGAAGCGGATCGGCTTTCAGTTATCAGCAATCTCATACCGATTATGAAGAATACTGCTGAGCTTGCCGGATTTGAGGTTGTCGGAAGAATCGTACTGAAGGACAAGCATACAGGAAAAGAATACAGATAGGAGGAGTATAGAAAATGAGTGACATGAAACCTGTTGAGAAATACAAAATACTGGATGAGCCGTCATTGGAAAGAATCAGGACGCTTTCGGTTCATTACAGCAAAAGAAGCCAGCTTTTAAAGGCGAAGGAAGAACTGAGAGAACTTCTGGATGAGTTGGAAAAAGCACCGAATCCATTTGATTTTGAAGATCTTGTATTTCTGACTGATAATACTTGGTCCGAGGTTGCCGATGTGTTCATAATGCTTATGCAGTTGATTATGCAGCATGAATCAGCGGAAAAGGTTTCTGATGAAATAAATTACAAACTGCATCGGCAGTTCGATAGAATCAGCAAAGAGAATATTCCGGAATGGAAGGAGAAAATGCTTAATACGTTCCTTGGGGGTAGATAAAATGGATGAACATCTTTTATTTTTGTTTTCTTTCCTGGATGAAGTTGAGAAAGAGATAGCAGATGATGCGGAAAAGCAGGTATGGATTGAAAAGTGCATAAACATAAAGACGTTAAGCGACTTTACAGTTTCCTGCTCATACGGGGATATGGTTTTAATAATCTGCGTATTGAAGGACTATTTAAAGCTGATTGCGAACAAAGAAGGACCAACCTGGGATTATTACAGGGATAAGTTTTCAAAAATGGCATACAGATTATCCGGCCAAATAGGTTACAACTACGAAAAAGCCTATGAAAGATGCCAGAAGAAAATGAACGGAAAAAATAGCAATGATGATATTGGAGAGGATGCAATGGCATTGGCTGTCAAATATGGAGGAAACGGTAAAAAGAAATCAGAAAAATCTGATTCATCGGATTCTGGAGGGAAAAATGAAGAGATTAACACATAAACTTGCAAACGGACTGAGTACAGGATACTGGTCCGGGAGAAGTAAAGCAGATCTTGTTGAAAGACTGGCTGAATATGAGAATACCGGATTGACACCGGAAGAGATACATATTGCTATGAGAAACCTGGAGATACTCGAAGAACGGATGAAGGAGGAAAATGACAGATGAGTTTAATGCATGCGAAATATCCAAATTTGGAACTTTTGGAATTTAAAGCAAGAGTTATGTTGTCAAAGGATAGTGAGTTCACAGAAGAGGTAGATAAAAAGCGAAAAGAAAATAAGTATAGATCGGTGGAGTTTGAAGCTATTGTTTTTTCTCAGATGTGGGGAAGTACATGCACCGGCTTTGATGTTTTGAAAGATGGAAGTCCAGCTATTGGAGGATGTGCAATGACAAAGGAATACACAACAGTGATGCATGAGCTTCTAACGGATTCCTATATCGTATTCTTTGGAGCAGAACCATGCTATAAAGTGACTAATGCGAACGAGACTTTCTTTGATGATTTGGCAAAACGGAGAATGGCTAGTTTGAGCGAGGCAAAAAAAGCATATTAAAAGTGGAGAGTGATGGATGTTTTGGATGATTGCATAAGAAGCGAAGAAAAGAAATACTGCTGTACCTGTAAATGGTATGCGGAGTTTGAAGGCGTATGCTGCAATGGGGATAGTGAATACAGAGGAGATTTCAGGAATCTGGATGATACTTGTGTCTGCTGGGAAAACATTGAGGAAAAGGATAGGTGCAATGGATGCTTTGGAGCAGCGAATAATGATTGCCATATATGTCCGAAAAACGGTCTGGAGGTGTAAAATGTTCACGAAATGCCAGAAATGCGGTAAGAAGTTGACGGATCCGGAGAGTATGGCCAGAGGGTACGGACCTGAGTGCTGGTCGCAGATAACAGGAGAACCGCCGGATTCAAATGCCAAGGTTGGAGATGAAGACGAGATTTCCGGACAAATGAACATATTCGACTTCCCGGAATATCTTCCGGATACGGGAGAGGTGAATAGCAATGGCTAAGATAATACTGTTTCCTACTCATGAGGGATATTGCAGGACATGTGCATATTCCAGCGGAAATGGAACTTGCAACAACAAAAAGTATAATGAGCATCAATATGAGGTTAATTGTGTTTGGAAATACTGTCCATACAGGAAGGAGAAAGCTGAATAATGGAAGAAAAAAATATTGAAAAAATAGTGATACACTATGATAATGGAGAAGAGAATACCATACATAAAGGTTTCATGTGTGGTATAAAAGAGGACACAGAATCCGGAGAAGCAACACTTGATTTTACCATGTGTCATATTTCTGGAAGAGACCTCGAAATGATAGTCATGGGATGTCTGCAGCTTGGAGAAAGGCTTGGTATGTTCGATGGAAGAAAAGAAAAACCAGAATAAGAGAGTGTGCCCGCTGTGCAGAAAAGAATATGACGGAGTTCCTGCACTTTCCAGAACGGATAATGAAACACTTATCTGCCCGGAGTGCGGTACCAGAGAAGCGATTGATGCGGCTCTTAGTGTTCCGGAGTTTTCTGCTGGCATGACAGAGCAGGAAAAAGAGGAGTATAAGGAAAACGTGATCAGGAAGATTCACGAGAATATTTAGATTTGGAGGATGAAGACATGGATATGAAAGATAGAGTTGAATTCGTAGCATTGACGAAGGAGGAAATCGAATCCATGATTGCGAAGGCAGCTCTGGCCGGGGCGTCTGTGGCGGCTGAGACTATGGAGAAAGCATACCGAAAAGAGCAGAAAGAATTAAAAGATCGCCGACTGCACAACACAAGGCTATTGCTTAGAAATTATAGAATGCTGAAGGAATCATGCTCAAAAGCGGTATATTCAAAGACGAGAGAAGAGAAAAGCGCCGCAGAGGTCATGGAGGACCTCATGTCCATGAAAGGCAGCGACGGAGTAATCGTGAATTCCATTAAGGAATCAGCAGAAAGGACGAGCATTATAATTGCTCATGTTGATAAAATGCTGGATGTGTACCGGGTATTTTGCAGTAAATGTGGAGAAAAAGAGAAGAGGCAGTATAAGGTTGTGAAGGCCATGTACATGACGAAGGAGGCGGCGAGTGTTCCGGAATTATCAAAAAGATTCGGTGTTAGTAAGGTCACGATCTATGATGATATAAAGGCAGCGGAAGAGCGCCTGTCTGCCCTGTTTTTTGGCATTAACGGCTTGAAGTTTTCTTCTTGAAAATAGGAATAACGGAAACCGTTAAGTTAATATTGACTTAATAACGGAAATCGAGTATGATATGGGAGTAAAATCTTATCAAGAGCCATGAGCCACCGGAAGAGAACCGGTGGCTTTTTTCATTCATTCCGGGAAAGGAGATGCAAGAAAGGAAGAAAATGCTTCTTACATCAAACAAAGGAGAGAAAAGATGAATGGAATCATGGTGTTGGTGGCATATGCGGTCCTTATGATTGTAGCCACCATAGTTTTTGCAAAGAGGGATAAGGATTCGGACAGCTTTTATGTTGGGAACCGTAATATGGGAACCGTCAGCTCTGCGATGAGCATTGCTGCCACATGGATTTGGGCCCCGGCGTTATTTACATCTGCTGAGAAAGCATATTTGAATGGCGTTCCGGGGTTATTTTGGTTTCTGGTACCGAATATTCTCTGCCTGCTCATTTTCATACCGTTTGCAAAGCGGATCCGGAAGGAAATGCCGAATGGCATTACATTGTCCGGGTATATGCATGAAAAGTACAGATCGGAGAAAGTAAAAGGAGTATATCTCTTCCAGCTGACAATGCTTACGGTCCTTTCCACTGCAGTACAGCTCCTTGCAGGGGGCAAGATACTCAGCGTGGCTACCGGATTGCCGCTTTGGGTAATGACGATTGTACTGGCAGTCATCGCTTTTTCATATTCGCAAATATCCGGGATAAAGGCGTCTGTACTTACGGATGCTATTCAGATGATATTCCTTCTTCTGGCGTGTGCAATATTCGTTCCGTGGGCGTTGAAATCAAATGGGGGAATGTCATCAATCCAACTGTCCGGAATTACCGGAGAGTTCGGAGATCTGTTTTCAAAGAACGGACTGCAGGTATTCCTGGGATTCGGATTACCTACAGCGATAGGGCTGTTTGCTGGACCGTTCGGAGATCAATGCTTTTGGCAGAGAGCTTTTTCTATCAGTGATAAGAAGATTGGAAGGGCGTTTTCGCTCGGAGCTGTTCTGTTTGCAGTGGTACCGCTTTCCATGGGAATCCTTGGATTTATTGCGGCAGGCATAGGATTTATGCCGAAAGATACAGGAATGGTAAATTTTGAGTTGATACAGGCACTTTTCCCTGCATGGGTAATTGTACCGTTTATGTTCATGCTCATATCAGGATTGTTATCCACCGTGGACAGCAATCTGTGTGCGATTGCTTCACTGACAACGGACCTGAAAGTTATCGGCAAATTAAAAGATGCAGATAAAATCAGGGTTTCCAAGCTGGCCATGGTCGCATTGCTGATTGCCGGCATTTTAATTTCCAATATTCCGGGACTTACCGTAACGCATATGTTCCTGTTCTATGGAACACTGAGAGCGACAACGATGCTCCCGACAATGCTCACGCTGTTAAAGGTTAAGCTAACGAGCAACGGGGTGGTGGCTGGAATCATCACTTCCTTTGCCGTAGGGCTTCCTATTTTCGCCTGTGGCACTGTTTTTGATATACCGGAGTATAAAACAATAGGTAGCTTATTAACCGTCCTGCTGGCGGGATTTGTAGCTGTGCTTATGAGTGCGTGGAGGAAAGTTCATGGAAAAAGTATTGGGTAGAAAACAGAGTATCAGAAATGAAGATTGGATAAATGCAATGCAGCACATTGAAGATCTGGTAAAGAAAGAAGAACTGGATACACTTGTTGATCAGACAGTATCTGAGATTCTGGAACAGACCGAAGGAAAGAAAGCAGCGTTCGCATGGAGCGGAGGGAAAGATTCCCTCGTGCTTGAAAGGGTATGCGAAATGGCAGGAATCCACGATTGCCTTATGGCAGTATGCGATCTGGAATATCCGGCGTTTATGGAGTGGGTTGAATCCCATAAACCGGAAAAGCTGGAAATCATCAATACCGGTCAGAACATGGATTGGTTATTGAAACACCAGAATATGCTATTCCCGCAGAAAAGCAATGTAGCGGCTCAATGGTTCCACATGGTACAGCACAGGGGGCAGGCAAGGTATTATAAGACACACGATCTGGATATGCTGCTACTAGGAAGACGGAGAGCAGACGGAAATTATGTCGGTAAAGGCTCAAACATCTATACGGATGGAAAGGGCGTTACAAGATACAGCCCGCTTTCGGACTGGAGCCATGAAGCAATACTCGCATTTATCCATTATCACAAAGTACCTGTTCCGCCTATTTATGAGTGGCAGAATGGGTATTCCTGCGGAACACACCCGTGGCCGGCAAGACAATGGACCGGATCCGTGGAAAACGGGTGGAAAGAAGTATTTGAAATTGACGGCAGGATTGTTATCGATGCGGCGAAGACGATACCGAGTGCCAGAGAGTTTCTGGAAAAGAACGGTAAGTAACTGCTGGAACACCGGAAGAATTGCAGTTCTCCCGGGAAATGCGATAAACATGACAGTAAAACAAATTGCTCCTTCAGAATAATTTTGGAGGAGAAACCAATGAAACAATTAACATTGAAACTCAGTGAACTTGTCCGGCCGGAACGGAACATAAGGATCCATACGGAAAAGCAGCTTGAAGAATTTGAGCGAAGTGTGAGGATGTTTGGACAGATCCGGCCGATCGTTGTCGATGAGAAAAACACAATCCTCGCAGGAAATGGATTGTATGAGACATTACTGCGTATGGGAGAGGAACAGGCACTCGTCTATAAATATGAGGACCTGACGGAATCACAGAAGAAAAAACTGATGATTGCCGATAACAAGATCTTTTCCCTGGGAATTGAGAACCTCGACACACTGAATGAGTTCCTCGAAGAATTGAACGGAGATTTGGATATTCCTGGATTCGATGAGGAAATCTTAAAACAGATGGTGGCAGACGCCGATGAGGTCACTGAGAAAATTTCAGAATATGGAACCTTGGACGAAGAGGAGATTCAGCAGATCAAAGAAGCGAACGAAAAACGGGAGCAGAAAGAACTGGAATCCGCTTCAGAAGAGGGGAAAGCTATTGTGCAAACTGATTTGCCGCAGCAGGGCGGGCAGTCCGCCACGATGGAGAGTCCGGAATCAGCAGAAACCAGACGCTTTGTAATCTGCCCGAAATGCGGTGAACAGATATGGCTGTAAAACGATGTGAGTCCAGCATAGATGTCGTAACAGCAGCCGAAATCAGAATAAAGAACGTCTTCCGAAACGGATTGCCGGTATTCTTTTCTTTTAGTGGCGGGAAAGACAGCCTGTGTGTAGCACAGCTTCTGGTAAATCTGGCAAACCGAGGAGAGATAGACATGAAACAGCTGACTGTGCAGTTCATTGATGAAGAGGCGATCTTCCCTTGCATGGAAGATATGACAAAGAAGTGGCGCCGTATCTTTATGATGATGGGAGCCAAATTTGAATGGTACTGCGTAGAAGTAAAACATTTCAACTGTTTCAACGCCTTATCAAATGATGAGACGTTTATATGCTGGGACTCAACAAAACAGGATGTGTGGGTAAGACAGCCACCTCCATTTTCGATTAGGAACCATAAGCTGTTAAAGCCGAGAGTGGATGCGTACCAGGATTTTCTTCCGAGGGTATGCACTTCCGGAATAACTCTCGTAGGAATAAGAACGGCGGAATCATTGCAGCGATTACAGAATATCGCCTCAATGACAAAAGCCGGAAGAACCATGACAAACAAAAGGCAGGTATTTCCGATATATGACTGGACAAATAATGATGTCTGGCTGTTCCTGAAACGGGAACATGTTGACATACCGGAAATATATCTGTATTTATGGCAGTCCGGTTCTTCAAAGCAGCAGCTTAGGGTTTCGCAGTTCTTTTCTGTAGATACAGCTCGCTCGCTGGTAAAAATGAATGAATATTACACAGATCTGATGGAACGAATCATCAGAAGAGAGCCGAATGCTTATCTGGCTGCCCTGTATTGGGACAGCGAGATGTTCGGCAGGAGCACAAAAGGCCGCCGGCAGATGGAAAAAGGTTCTGATACCAAAGATTACAAGAAGGAATTGCTTACCATGTTCGCAAATATGGATGTGTTCTTCGATACTCCGCATAAGCGGCATATCGCAGAACGATACAGGAATTTCTTCATGCAGGTGTCAACCATTGCTACTGCAGAGGACTTTAAGCACATATACGAGGGACTCATCTCGGGAGATCCGAAGATGAGAACCTTCCGGGCGCTTTATCACAGAATTTATGGTAAATACATCAGCAAAGCGAAGAAAATGGAGGATTCAAAGCATGGACAATAAATTGACAGCACCGTTATCTACCCTGCAGTGGGTACCGAGAAGCAAGCTGAAACCGAATGACTACAACCCGAATAAGGTATCCAAAGAAAACCTGAAACTGCTTACACAGTCAATTCTTACGAATGGCTGGACTCTTCCGATTGTGGTTCGCCCTGATTTTACGATTATTGACGGATTCCACAGATGGACTGTAGCCGGACAGGAACCTCTGGTTTCCATGTTGGATGGTCACGTTCCGGTGGTTATCGTTGATCACAAAGAACATTCGGAGGATATTTACGGTACCGTTACTCATAACAGGGCAAGAGGTACACATCTGCTTGAACCGATGAAGAAAATCGTAAAAGAACTCATGAATGAGGGAAAAACGATAGAAGAAATCGGAAAGCAGCTTGGTATGAAACCGGAAGAGATCTTCAGGTTATCAGACTTCTCAAAAGAGGACTTCCTCAATATGATGACAAAGGATGTTGGAGGTTTTTCAAAAGCGGAATTTGTTACAAAAATCTGATTTTAAAAACTGTTATACAACATATAGAACACAGAACGGCGGTTCGGGCGAGTGCTCTGACCGCCTTACTTGTGTCCGAATAAAATGCGGAAAGCGAGGTGATGGCGTTGCCGAGAGCAAGAAGTCCAGATAGCATTGAGGCGGAAAAGATGTTCCATGACGGTATGGCTCTGGTTGATATTGCTAAGAAACTTGGCAAGCCTGAAGGAACTGTCCGTAGGTGGAAGTCCACCCAGAACTGGGATGGAAACAGTAAAAAAAAACAAGGCGAGCGTTCGCAAAAAGATAAAGCGAGCGTTCGCAAAAGAGGAGGACAGCCTGGGAACAAAAACAGCAAGGGGAAACAGAATGCAAAAGGGCATGGAGCGCCGAAAGGAACTCAGAACGCTCTGAAGCATGGAGGGTACTCTGCTGTATATTGGGACACGCTGGATGAGGATGAGCGAGAGCTCATAGAATCCATGCCACAGGATGAAGAGGAAATCTTGATAAATCAGATCGCTCTTTACACAGTCCGGGAACGCCGGCTTATGAAAGCAATCAATAAGTACCGGGATTCAAAGGGAGGCGTGTATGTTGCCGGAGCGATAAGGTTTGAGAAAAAGAGAACCTTCAAAGACGATGAGGAAAAAGAACTGTATGAGGAGAGAATCCAGGAAAAGGTAATGAAGAATGAACGTCTTCCTGGAGAATCTTATGACTTGCAGACTTCTACCGCATCGACAGCAGATCTTGTGGCAAGGCTTGAAAAAGAGCTGACCTCCGTACAGAGCTGTAAAACGAAAGCCGTTGACGCTCTGGCAAAACTCAGACTTGAGAAAGAAAAGGCAGCAGGAGAAAGCAAAGGGAACGAATTGGTTCGTGCCTGGGCTGATAGCGTCATAAAGTCAAGGAGGGAACAGGATGGACAGTAATATGGACTGGTTGTCGGACTTCCTTGATGAAAGCATACCAATATGGAGAGATAATCCTGTCATTTATTTCCGGGAAGTATTGCAGTTTGAACCTGATGAATGGCAGGCAGAGGCGGCAATGGACTTGGCGCACAACCCGAAGGTCAGTATCAAATCTGGCCAGGGTGTTGGTAAGACCGGTTTGGAGGCCGCTGTGTTCCTGTGGTTTATCACCTGCTTTCCGTATCCCCGTATCGTAGCGACAGCTCCTACAAAACAGCAGTTGCACGATGTTCTTTGGTCTGAGATCTCGAAGTGGATGAGCAAGTCTCCGTTGCTCTCTCAAATACTCAAATGGACCAAGACATATGTTTATATGGTTGGCAATGAAAAGCGTTGGTTTGGCGTTGCTAGGACTGCTACAAAGCCAGAGAATATGCAAGGTTTTCATGAAGATAATATGCTTTTTATCGTGGATGAGGCGTCTGGTGTCGCCGATCCGATTATGGAGGCTATTCTTGGTACCTTATCAGGAGAAAATAATAAACTGCTCATGTGTGGAAACCCGACGAAGACAACCGGAACATTCTATGACAGCCACACAAGAGACAGGGCACTTTATAAGTGCCATACTGTATCGTCTGCAGACAGCAAGAGAACAAACAAAGAGAATATCGAATCTCTGATAAAGAAATACGGGTGGGAATCCAATGTGGTCCGTGTCCGTGTGCGGGGAGAATTCCCGAATCAGGAGGACGACGTTTTTATCGCATTATCTATCATAGAGCAGTGTGGCAGCAGGCTGTTTGAACTGGATGATGGAAAATTACTGCCATATATCATTTTCGGTGTCGATGTGGCACGTTTCGGAGATGATGAAACGATTATCTACCGCAATGCCAGAGGGAAATTGAAAATCGTAGCAAAGCGAAGAGGTCAAGATCTGATGAGAACGGTTGGAGATATTGTCAGGCAGTATAAGAAAGCAATCAAAGAATTTCCGGACTACCACGGGAGGATATACGTCAATATTGATGATACCGGTCTTGGAGGTGGAGTAACTGACCGACTTAGGGAAGTAAAACGGGAAGATAAACTGAGCAGGCTGTATGTGGTGCCTATAAATGCCGCTGAGAAGATTGAAACGGACACAAAGGCCGGGAAAGATGCAGCGGAGCATTACAACAACCTGACAACCCATATGTGGGCTGTACTAAAGGACCTCATGGAGAACCAGGAGATTGAGATTGAAGAGGATTCAGAGACATTTGCACAGCTTTCTTCACGAAAATATTTCCTTGCCAGCAATGGAAAGCTGGAGCTTGAGAGCAAAAAGGAAATGAAAAAGAGGGGATTGGATTCCCCGGACCGTGGAGATGCTGCGGCGCTTTCTGTTTACTTAGGAAAAATCAAGAAGTACACCGGAAGTGCTCCGAATCAGGCGAATACTGATGGCCTTGGAAAGAGCAGCTACTGGAAAAACAGATAGGAGGTTGTTTGAATGGGTATCTTTAGAAAAAGAGAAGGATTTGTCACAAAAGGGAATCGTCAGATTCAGAATGGCGATACACCGGGAGCTCAGCAGACTATAATCAAAGGTCTGGATCATTATTCCAATCAGATTCTCGAAGCTCTGAACGGTTATCCGGCAGATGACGCCGCATTGATCGTGGTAAGCCTTAGAAATCTGGCAGATGGTATCCAGAAACAGAATCCGGCAAGCAAAGTTCTGATCGATTATATCAACAAGAACTTTAAGAAACCGGAAATATCAATTGATGAAAAGGTTGAAAAGACCAAAAAAAGATAGTGAAAGGAGGGAAAACCCATGGCAGAGATTGGTCGTATAGGCCAGAAGCGGTATGGTGGAGTTTTCTATGAGGAATTTCTTCGGGAACTGCAGGGCATAAAAGGCATAAAGACGTATCGCGAGATGGCGGACAATGATGATACAGTCGGCGCCATCCTTTTTGCTATTAAAATGCTCATCCGTCATACCAAATGGAACATTGAGCCCGGAGGTGATACGGCGATAGACCGTGAGGCGGCAGAGTTTGTGGAAAGCTGCATGAATGATATGAGTACCACATGGACAGATACCATTTCGGAGATCTTATCATTCCTGACTTATGGTTGGAGCTTTCACGAAATTGTGTATAAGCGACGAATGGGAAAAAGCAGGAACAGGAAGACGAACAGCAAGTATTCTGACGGTCTGATTGGCTGGCAGAAGTTGCCGATACGTTCCCAGGATACGCTTTACCAATGGGAATTTGATGAGCACGATAACCTGATCGGCATGACGCAGCAGCCACCGCCGGACTTTGGAACGATTACAATTCCAATCAGAAAGGCAATGCTCTTCAGAACTGAGAGTGCAAAGGATAACCCGGAGGGAAGAAGCATACTGAGAAATGCGTACCGTTCCTGGTACTTCAAAAGAAGGATTCAGGAAATAGAGGCAATAGGAATCGAAAGAGACCTTGCTGGACTCCCAGTATTCCATGCTCCTGAAGGAACTGATATTTGGGATGATAAAGACGATGATATGGTAAAAATCAATGCAGCACTCATGGGAATGGTAAAATCCATTCGTCGTGATGAGTACGAAGGCTTAGTTCTTCCACATGGATTTGAATTTGAACTGGTAAGCACCGGTGGGGCAAGGCAGTTTGATACGAACGCCATTATCAACAGGTATGATACAAAGATCGCCATGACGGTATTGGCGGACTTTATCATGCTCGGACATCAAAAAGTAGGAAGTTTTGCATTGAGCTCTGATAAAACGGAGCTTTTTTCAGTTGCAATCAGTTCTTTCCTCGATGTAATCTGCGAAACATTCAATAATCAGGGCATTCCGGCACTGATTGATATAAACGGAGATCATTTCAATGGGATTTCAGATTATCCAAAGATGACTCACGGAGACATTGAAGATGTAAATGTCAAAGAGGCAGGACAGTTCATTAAGGATATGACAGGAATCGGTGTTCTTATTCCTGATGATGGACTTGAAGATTATGTTCGAGAGATCGGACATCTTCCTGAGAGGACAGCGGATTCTAGGGAGGAGAACCCTGAAAGGACAAAGCAGCAGAACAAGAACGAACCTCCGGAGGATGATGTGGAAGAGCCGGAAGACGAGGCAGAGGATGAAAAGAAAGCTGCCGAAGCGAAGAAAAGGCTTGGAAGGTAAGGTGGGAATATGGCTTTTTTGTTTAAATCACCTGCTCCGATAGGGAAGAAAAAACGCCGTTCTCCCGGAAACCTTCGACTGCTGAACATGCTTGAAAGGTATATCACAGATACGGAGGCTGTTCCAATATCGATACTGACAAAGTTCTGGGCGGATCAGGCGGCTTCGATTACCTATAAGGAGATCCGGAAGATGATTGAGGACGGAGATGTGAGCAAAGAGGACCTTGAGAATTGGTCGAAAGATTATTCGATTCTTGTCGAGGAAAAGCTGGCTCCGCTTTGGGAAGAAGCTATCATCGTTGGCCAGATCGGGAACATGATACTTGATAGCCTGAAGAATTCCGATTTTGAATTTGATCCTTCTGATGAAGGAATCAGGAAATGGATTGAACAGCGAGGAGCTGATTTTGTTACCAATTCCGTTCAGGAGCAGAAAAAAGCAATCAGACGCCTCACTGCAAAGGCTGTCTGGGAAGAATTGTCACCGGATGAACTTTCCCGTGTTATCAGACCATGCATTGGTTTGAATAGCCGGCAGGCAGAGGCAAACCTAAGATATTACAACAATATCAAGGCACAGCTGAGAAAAGAACATCCGAAAATGAAGCAGGAAACCATTGTCCGCAGGGCAAGGGATAAAGCTCTCAAGTATGCTGAAAAGCAGCACCGATACCGGGCAAAGACGATTGCATTGGATGAACTGGCAGAGGTATATAACCAGGGAGCTCATTTTGGTATCAAGCAGGCTCAGAAGAAAGGATACATAGGACATGTTCGAAAGGTTTGGGTTACAGCAAGACAGGAGAGCGTGTGTAAGTATTGTGAGGCTGTGGAAGGCGTCAGCAAGGAACTGGATGAACCGTTTGACGTTGGAAAATGTGGAATGGTACAGGTTCCTCCGGCACATCCGAGATGCCGGTGTGTACTGAAATATGTTGAAGTCAGGGAGGATAAGCAATGAAAACAGTATATGAAATCCTTGGAATCCACAAGTCCAGGGATAAAACCACTGAAAATGTGGATAACAGTGCAGATAAAGGAACGTCTGTGTTGAAAGGAAAATTTAAAATCCAGAAATCCGAAGATGAAAAGCGGCTTGCCTTCGGATGGGCGAATATCTCCATTGATGAATCAGGAGAGCAGCTCGTAGACTGGCAGCAGGATATGATTGATCCGGAAGAACTGGAAAACGCAGCATACAAATTTGTACGGCTTTACCGTGAAGGTGGAGAGATGCATGAGCGAGGAGATTGCGCCGTTCTGGTTGAAAGCGTTGTCTTTACCGAAGAGAAGATGAAAGCCATGGGGATTCCGGAAGGAACATTGCCTGTCGGCTGGTGGATTGGTTTCTTCGTTACAGACGATGATGTTTGGGAAAAAGTTAAAAACGGAACATATCCGATGTTTTCCATCGAAGGAGAAGCCGAGAGAGTTAAGGTGGAAGACAATGAGAATATTGATTGATTTTGCTCTGGTATCTTTCGGAGCAATCATCGGCGGTACCGTAATGGCATTATGTGCGATAAGCGGAAGAAACCGTGACGATGATGAAAAGTGATAATCGGAAGGCAGCGAAAGCTGTCTTTTGTATTATAAAAAATCCATGGAAGGAGGTAGGAAGGTTGGCTAAGAAATTAAAAAACTTAGAAGTCACAAAAGTCGATTTCGTTGATGAAGGAGCAAACCAGGGAGCAAACATCAAGCTGTTTAAGCGAAAAGACCAGAATGACAATCCTGTTGTAGCGGTTCCGGTGCAGGATCCGATGAAAGAGCAAAAAAGCCTTTTCAAAAGACTTATGCACTCGATCGGGAAAAGCCTCGGATTCAATGATGAGGAAATTGATAGTTTCTCGGAACCATCTGCTGACGGGAACGTACAGAAAGGAAATTCGCAGACCTTTGGAGATAAAATGACAGAGGTTAAAAGGCAGAAAGTCGCAGATGAAATCTGGAGTATCTGTTATGCTTTGCAGTCTTCTCTGCAGTCAATTCTCTATGATGAGGATCTGGAAAGAGAAAAAGCAAAAGAAATGATGGAACAGAGCATTTCAGAGTTTGATGAGATTATCGCCGAATCAGTTGAGAGCTGGTCCAATGGTAAGCTCTGCGGAATCAGGAAGTCATTGGATGATTCAGAACTTGAATCTATGAGGAAATTCAGGGACAAGTTAGATTCTGACATCCAGAAAGCAATGGAAAAACAGAGAGGAGAATTAGAAGACATGCTTAAAATCGACAAATCAAAAATGACGGCAGAAGAAAGAGCAGCCTATGATGCGATCATCAAAAAATATGCTGTCGAAACTGAGGAAGAGCCCGTTGATAAATCTAAGGTAAAACCTGGAGAAAACGAGGACGAGATGGAAGAGGAAGAAACAGAAAAAGGATGCGGAGGCGGTAAGAAACCGACTAAGAAATCTGCATCTTCCGAAGAGGGAGAAGACATCTATAAGGGACTGCACCCGCTGGTAGCAGCTGAAATTCAGCGTTTACGCAAGAGAGCTGACGAGGCGGAAGAGAGAGAGCTTATGGAAGTGGCCAAGAAGTATGAGATTATCGGCAAGAAACCGGAAGATCTCGTTCCTACTTTGAAGAGCCTGAAAGCTGCCGGAGGAACTGCATACAACGATATGATTGGTATCCTCGATTCTGCTGTTTCCATGGCAGAAGCAGGTGGAACATTCGAGGAAATCGGAAAATCTGGTCATGGAAGAACCGGAACTCCTGTTGCAAAGAGCAATTCTGAAGCGAAAATCGAGTCTATCGCAAAAGGATACATGGAGAAAGATCCTAACCTGAACCTCACAGATGCTATTGCGAAGGCATGGGAGAACAACATGGACCTGATGGCAGCTTATGAAGAAGAAGCTGGAATTTAAGGAAAGGAGATAAAAGAATGGGTAAGAATTTTAACGGAGTTCAGATGAACAACTCTCCGACTATCGTTGAGAAAGCCGGAGCAGCAATCACCGACTGCAGAAACAGAATCATGAAGTATGATGGAAACGGTGATGTGGTACTTGCTACCGCCGGAACGGATATTCCTGTAGGAATCGCTCTTATCGAGTCCGGTTACAATGACATTTCCGGTACCGAATCTGGGAAGGTTGCCAAAGGTGATGATATCGACATCCAGGTAAAAGACATTGGATTTGTCATGGCAGGAGCAACAATTACCAAAGGACAGGAAGTGGCCTGTGGAGCAAACGGACTGGCAGCAGTCGCGGCAGCAGGAGATTATGTTCTTGGCGTTGCTCTTAGTGGTGCCAGTGCAAACGGTTATTGCAAAATCCAGATTGCAAAATATCAGAAAGCCGCAGCTGCAGGCGGCGTTGACTAAATTTTAGGAGGTAAAAGTAAATGAGAAATACACCATCAGGAATTTCCGCGGAAATCGCGAAAGGCGTCTTTAGACCGCACACGGCGCTTACAAACATGGCACTGTCTTATTACCAGAACGCAGCGAATTATTTCGCAAGAGCGATCTTCTCTATTTGTCCAGTAGGCTTGTCTTCTGACAACTACTATATTTTCGATAAAGAAGATCTTCTTCGTGATAATTGGCAGAGAAAACCTGCTTATGGCAAGGTTGCTCCTGCTGTAGTATCTGAACACACTGACACATACAACTGTCAGGTAGACCAGATGATTATGGGTATCGACCAGATTCGCCAGACAGATCTTCAGAGAAGAATGGGACCGGCTATCCGTGATCCGAAGCAGCAGAGAACAAAAACGATTGCAGAACAGGCAAATATCCATCAGGATATGCTGTTTGCAGATAAGTTCTTCAAAGCAGGAGCATGGAATGACGAGTACAGCGGTGTAGACAGCACAACTGTATCCGGAAAACAGTTTATCAAGTTTTCCAATGGTAACTCTGATCCGATTAAATTCATCGATGAGAGAAAAACTGCCATGCACGAAAGCACCGGCCGCACACCGAACCGCCTTGCTCTTGGAGCAAATGTGTTCAATGAGCTTAAAAACCATCAGGCGATTCTGGAGAGAGTTAAATACGGTGGAACTACTGCGAATCCGGCTTCTGTTACAGAAAATGTTCTGGCAGAGCTGTTTGGAGTAGAGAAGCTGGTTGTCCTCAGATCTATCGCAAACAAAGCTGCGATGGGAGCTGACGCAGATATGCAGTTTATCGGAGATCCGGATGCATTCCTGCTTTCCTATGCTACCAATTCTCCTGCTATTGATGAACCGTCTGCTGGTTACATCTTCGCATGGGATATGCTTGGAAACGGTCAGATTCTTCCAATCCTGAATTACCTGGGAGAGAACGGAACACATTCCGAATATGTTGAAGGACTCATGGCTTTCGATATGAGAAAGACCGCTGACGATCTGGCAATGTTCTTCAAAGATGCAGTCTAAGAAATGGAGGTAGCTTATGAGGTTAATTGCACAGAAGCCCTGCTCATTTGGAGGTAACAAGTTTTTCATCGGCGAGGAAGTACCGGCCGAGTTAGTCACCAATCCAAAGATGCAGGAGAAGATGGGCGTTATCGCTATTGCTACGGACGGCGGAGATATTCCGAAAGAGGAACTTGCAGACATGGTAGCGACTGTTGGGCAGGTTATGTTTGAAATGCCGATTCGGCAGAAAGGCGAAACCATGTCTTTGCCCCTCAATGAGGAACAGTTGTCCCAGGCTATTGAAATTATGCAGATGAGCACAAACGATGCGAAAGAGGCTATTAAAGGGCTCACGGATGAAAATGTGCTTATCCTGCTTAATGCCTGTGATTCCAGAAAGGCTATCAAGGACCTTACAGAATCCGTGGCAATAGGACTTGAAGAGGCACCGGAAGAAGATGACGCTCCAGAGGAGGAAAGTGCAGGTGAGGAATAATGGCTGGTACATACAGTTATGATCCTGCAAAGCTGGAAGAAGAGGGGAAGGACTTCATGAGATTCCAGCTCGGAGATACCATGGTAGAGGGCAAAGAGAAAACCTGTGCTTTGACTGATGAAGAGTACAATGCGATTCTGAAGATGCACAGTAACTGGAAAAGAGCGAAACTTGCATGTATCGAATCTATTTTCCGGAGATTTTCTTATGAGCCTGATACCGCAACAGGTCCACTTTCATTTCAGTTTGGGGCTCGGGCGAAGTTGTGGCAGGAAGAGTATGAGAAATTGAAAAAAGATCTCTCGAAATCCTGCCTTTCTGTCGGCGCCATATCAGCACAGGGAGGATGCGGAAAACCACCGTATTTCTATACAGGCATGATGTCCCACGAAAAAGAGGGAGGTTAATATGATGTATCTCCGACCAGGGAATCTTGAAAAAGATTTCATTGTGAAACGAAAAAAGACTGATATATCTGATACCGGAACACCTTATTCAGGCTATGTGGACACCGGTCTTCTGGTAAGTGGCGTCCTTGCGGATGCTGATAAGAACCAGAGTGACCGGAAGAAACATTTATGGAATCAGGATCAGCACTCTCTTACGCATACGATTGTAAGCAAAGGAGAACCTGTTGCAAAGAAAGGAGACCTGTTGGCAATGGATGATCGGTATTTCCTCATCCTTCTGGTTGATGATACAGGAGCGTTGGGAATTGCCACCATCTATTATGCAGAGGAAAGGAATGATTTGAGATGACACCGGGAGAAGCACCAGAGGCTATCAAAAAGGCTGTTCAGGAATCCGTCAGGGAAACAAATCATAAGACCATGCAGAAAGCATTCAGGGTATCCAATGCAATGCGAAACAGCGTCATAGAAGTATTGACAAATCCAAGTCCATCTCCTCCGGGAAGTCCTCCTGGAGTTCGGAGTGGATTTCTGCGGAGGGCATGGAAAACTGGTGTCCGCAACAATGGCGGTTCCGGCGGTGGCGTTTCGATTGTAGCTTATGCTGATGCAAAGGCTCATTACGCCGGTTATCTGCAAGACGGAACAAAGAAAATGGCGGCAAGACCATTTGTTGATCCAATTCTTGAGGATGTACAGCCGGAAGTTGATGCTATTTTCGCAGATTTTTAAGGAGGTAGGGAATGTTAATCGTAAAAGAACCTACAGAAAAGTTTAACACCGAAGAAATTCGGAGAGGAACCCTGGTCTATGCGAAGCATAAAACATGGGAGAATGGAGAAAAAGGGTTTGTTACAACAGCAAGTGAAGATGAAGTGATTGTGCAGTATCCGCCAAAGATCGGAAATGTCACAAATCACTTTTTTTTACGGGCAGAAGAGGTTGCGAAAGGAGACTGGGAAGTCCGTTATACAAACGATATGGAGACGATAGTCACATATCCGGAAGGAGGAACCAATGAACCTGAAACAGCTGATTTATAAGAGGCTTGTCCATGCGAAAGATATTGGAGGCCTGCTTGCAAAATACGCCGGACACCCGGCTGTCTTCGACACTGAAGCTCCGGATGATAAGCAGGACGGATGGGAAGGGAAAACGCAGTACCCAAGGCTCAATATCGTCCTCGATATGCAGGCAAATGAGGAACGTTCAAGCGTAGGCTCATTAACTATCACCATCTATACGGAACGCACGTCTATGGTCATTTTAGAGATTGAATCACTGGTGAAAACCTGCTTCAGGGATTTGCTTATTTCACCGGAAGACGGAGGACCGTACAGTTTTGCATGGGCGAGAACAGATCCTTTTTCGATTGAAGGAACGAATGTTATCGGACAGGATGTTACTTTTGACATTATGGAATACTCCGCTCAAGAGACCACGGATCCAGATCCGATTGTTGCACTTTCGAGGTATATTAAAAAACTATACCCCGATTCGATTGTGCTTGGCGTGGATCCGGTCGGAGAGTTTACCGAGGCATCCGTTACACCGATCTTTTACAGTCGCCTTGTCACTATGGATAAGGCGACTGGACACAACATGAATATTGTTACATGGATGGACTGCAGAATGGCAGTCCATCTTTTATGCCCTGACAAGGCAATGAACCTGAAAATGCTGGCAGCAGTCATGCAGAAAATCTCCGTTGACGAGAAAATTATCCTTCTGGATAACTCCCCAATGAATATATCAGAGGTTCAGATCGACAAACAGGCAGATTACCTGAAACAGGGGCAGCTATATGTAACTGGGCGGTTTGGAGTCCTGAAATACAAGGAAAAACCGCATGCGATCGAAAGCATTATCACTATGTAAGGAGGGAAAGCAATGGCAGAAAAGAAAGAGCCTATGGCCAAAGCTGCTCCACAGCAGACTGCGGAAAAGAAAGAGCCTAAAGGCATTCTGTATCCTGCGGAAGAGCTCGCAAAGGCGGCTCATCGCTTTAACACAAAGGAAGAGTGTGTGGTTGCTGCACTCAAATACTTCGGTAAGAAAGAAGCGACCATCAAAGAAACGGAAGAATTAGTAAAGAAATTCTTGCAGAAGGAGGTCAAATAATGGCTGGAACATTTATTATCGGCGAAACCAAAATTCGCCCGGGAACCTATTTCAATATTCAGAAAGTAGGAGGAAACCAGCTCGCCGGTGCTGATGACGGTACAACGGCTGTTTTCTTTAAAGCTGATTTCGGACCACTGAACGAAGTGGTTGAGATCGCACCTGGAGATGGATACGAAAAAGTATTCGGTACAGCAGGAACAACGGATGCCATTCGTGAAGTTCTGGCGGCAGGGGTAAAGAAAGCCCTGTGCTGTAGAGTTGGAAAAGGCGGAACTGTTGCGAATACAAAACTGAAGACCGCAGGAGATGTGCCTCCGGCCAAGGACGCACTGTCCATCACAGCGAAGCATCCGGGAACAAAGGCGTTCTCTATCGAGGTTAGAGAGAAACTTTCTGATACTTCTCTGAAGGAGTGCATTATCTATGCCGGCACAAAAGAATTTGAGAAGTTCGAATTTGCCGCAGGAGAAGAGGAAGACGAGGTTAAGAATCTGGCAGCAGCATTCGTGAACTCTCAGAACTTTGCATGCGAGATCTTGGACAGTGCAACAGGAGTTCTTGCTGAAACAGAAATCACAGCATTTACCCCTGGAACAGATCCAACAGTATCTACAGAAGATTACAGTACTGCATTTTCAGCGGCAGAAGCATACCGCTTTAATACGGCTTGCGTGGATACTGAGGAAACTGCTGTGCACCTGCTCCTCGCTTCTTTCATTGACCGTATCTTCAATGCGGGACAGCTCGGACTTGCCATTGTTGCTGAGAAAAATACGGTTTCTCTGGATGACAGAATGGATCACGCCGCCGGATTCAACAGTGAAAAGATGCACTACGTTGTCAATGCGTCTGTAGAAGAATCCGGAGAAAAAGTGGAAGGTTATCTGGTTGCGGCCAGAATTGCCGGTCTGATTGCTGCGTGTCCTTCCAATAAATCCCTTACTCATTCTGTAATCAGCGGATTCACAAAACTTGTGGATGTGCTGACTCCTACTCAGATTACCAATGCTGAGAAAAAGGGATGTATCGTACTGAGCACGAACACCACGGGACAGATCTGGATTGACAGTGCGATCAACACGCTGGTAACTCCGTCTGACAATCAGGATGACGGATGGAAGAAAATCCGCAGAACAAAAACCAGATATGAGCTTATTACTCGCTGCAATGACCAGGCAGACAGCCTGATCGGAAAAGTGGACAACGATACCAACGGAAGAGCAACGGTTGTAAGCCAGCTGCAGGGTATCGTTAATGCCATGGTAAATGAAGGAAAACTGGTGTCCGGTACTGTTACCGAGAATACCCTCTATACATCTGATGGAGATTACGCATATTTCGATATTTCCGTAATCGACAAGGATTCCATCGAACACATTTACCTGACATATAAATTCCAGTTCAGCAGCAGAACAGATGAATAAAGAAGGAGGATTAGACAATGGCAATCAATGAAAGAGCATCATCTGATGCACGCCACGCCCGTACCGGCAAAGATGCGGGCCTGTATGACGGAGACGGAACTCTCCTTGCCAGCATGGAAACATTTGCATCCAAAGCTACTTACAACAATGTTAAGTACCGCCCGCTTGGAGATCCGCAGGAACATGAGACATCCGATTCCTATGGAATCACTATTACTGTAACTGAGATCGTCATTGAGGATATTGATATGTTCAAGACCTTAATGGAATCCATGAAAACAGGTGTTACACCGCAGTTTGTATTCCAGGGCGTACTGATCGGTCTTAACGGTTCAGAAGAACGTGTGGTTTACAGAGAATGCATCCCGTCCGGAGACATCGATCTCCAGAATGTAGCAAACGGAGATGCGATCAAACGTAACTGGAGTTTCTTCGTAAACGGAAAACCGGATCTGCAGAAGGAACTTTCTATTTAATCAATATGTTTACAGGTGGGGCGAGAGAATCGCCCCATTATTTTTAAGGAGGAAGAATCATGGCGAAATTAACAAGCGTAAACGGAAAACCGGAAGAAAACATTGAGGAAGAAGTAAGAGAGGAAACTTTCTCTGCAGAGGAAACAAAGAACCAGCTCAGAGTGAAAGAAGATGACTTTATCGCTGGAATGCTGTCAGCTGCAGCTTATAAATCAGAGGAAGTATCTCAGATTGACATCGTAAGAGGCGGAAAGCTGTTCTTCTCATTCCGGATCCACGCTCTTGGAGAGGAAGAGGCGAACAAGAGCCGCAAAAAGCATACGAAGTATGTTCGTAACAAACAGATCGGAGTCAAATTCGCAGAGGAAACTGACAATGCGAAGTTCCGTTCTTCCCTCATTTACCATGCGACTGTTGAGGAAGACAGAAATAAGCTGTGGGACAACAAGCAGGTATGGAATGGACTGATTGCTCAGGGACACCAGATCGTAACCGCTCTGGATGTTATCGAGGCTGTTCTGCTCGGCGGTGAAAAAGACCGCATTATTGATGAAATCAATAAGATGAGTGGATTCAATTCTGAGAATATCGAAGAAGTGGAAAACAATCTTGAAGATGTTACAAAAAACTGATTCGCGCCGGCGGTAAAGTAACGCTTTTACATCAGATCTTCCAGCGGACCGGAATAACACCGGATGAGGTTTATTCCAAGACACCGGGAGTAAGGGCGTTTATGTTTGCGTCTATGATGGTTCGCCTTGAAGACGATGAGAAGGGAGGTGCGGCAAATGGCGGCTAAGGTCATAAAGATTGAGATCCCTATTGAAACCCAGGATAAGACTGATCCGGCGCTCGGTAGTGTGACGGCGAAGATGGAAGACTTGGATAATGCGGCGAAAAATGCTCAGAAGAGTATGGACAGTGCATCGAAAAGTGCTTCTGGATTTGAAAAATCACTCGGAAAAAGCATGGATAATGTCTCGAAGAAAGCCTCCGGGTTTGAAAAATCACTCGGTTCTGTGACAAAGCAGAAGTGGCAGATACTCCTTGAGGCAAAGGATAAAATCACTCCTACCGTAAAGCAGGCGATTACATACGTTAAGAGCCTGAGCAGTAAGGCTTGGCGAGTGACTCTGAAAGCAGTTGACCTTGTTACTTCACCTGTAAAAAGAGTATTCGGACTCTTGAAAAGCCCGCTTGTAGCCGCAGGAGTTACCATATCGGCTGGCGCGGGCATTGCCAGTACCGTAAAGACGTATGCAGAGTTTGAAGCTGCTATGAGCCAGGTAAAGGCTATTTCCGGAGCCACTGGAGAAGAATTTACACAGCTTACAGAAAAAGCAAAGCAAATGGGTGCCACCACGAAGTTTACAGCGGCACAGAGCGCGGAGGCCTTTAACTACATGGCTATGGCGGGATGGAAAGCCTCAGACATGATGAGTGGTATCGAAGGTATCATGAACCTGGCAGCAGCCAGCGGAGAAGATCTCGGAACCACATCAGATATTGTTACTGACGCACTTACCGCTTTCAACCTGAAAGCATCCGATTCCACACACTTTGCAGACGTCTTGGCGCAGGCCTCCGCAAATGCAAATACCAATGTATCTAAAATGGGACAGACATTCCAATACGTTGCTCCTGTTGCGGGTGCGATGGGATATAGCATTGAGGACACGGCACTGGCGATCGGACTTATGGCAAATGCTGGTATCAAAGGAGAAAAAGCAGGTACTGCACTCCGTTCTATCTTTACGAGATTGTCGGATCCTCCTTCAGATGCAGCAGAAGCTATTGAAAAGCTCGGATTGAGCATTACGAATACAGACGGAAGTATGAGACCTCTGAACGATGTTATGAAAGATCTCAGAAAGAGTTTTGCAGGGCTCACTCAGGAACAGAAGGTTCAGATGGCATCTCAGCTGGCCGGACAGGAGGCCATGTCAGGTCTTCTTGCTCTGGTAAATGCTTCTGAGGAAGACTACAACAAATTGGCAGAAGCTATCGGAAATGCAGATGGAGCATCGAAGAAGATGGCAGATACAATGCTGGATAACTTATCCGGTAAATGGACTTTGTTTAAGTCTGCTCTTGACGGTGTAAAAATATCTCTCGGAGAGAGATTTAAGCCGTATCTTATGGATGCCCTTGATTGGATGATAGAAAAAATGCCTGATATAGAAGATACACTCCTTCTTACCATGGATAGGATTGATGAATTTGTGGACCACACAAAAGAAAAAATATCTGAATTTACTGGTACGAAGGAATGGCAGGATGCTGACTTATTCGGAAAGATAAAGATTGGATGGGATAAGCTGATTGCCGAACCGTTTTCTGAATGGTGGGATTCATCCGGAAAACAAAAGATAATGTTAAAAGCTGAAGATATTGGAAAAGGACTTGGATCTGGAATATCGGCCGGAATCCTTACACTACTCGGAATCGACGTAGGTTCTACGATTGATGAGGGTGCAACTATAGGGCGGCAGTTCGCAAGCGGATTCGTAAGTGGATTCAATGCGTCTGAGATTCAATCTGCTATTGGCAGTGCTATTTCCGGAATCTTCAAAAATGCAGGAAAAATATTTACCGGTGACGCAGATCTGTCTTCCTGGTTATCTGCAGCACTTGTTGCGAAAGTTGCAACACCTCTTTTGGGTGCCGGTATCAAAGGAGTTAAACTCGGAAAGACGATATTCGGAAGTGGAGAAGGCGGATTAGGACTTGGAAGTGCTATTATCGGATCTGCAGCGGCAGGAACAGGACTGAAAGGCCTTGGAGCATCTGCCGGTATGTTTGGTCTGAAAATCGGTTCTACAGCAACTACGGGAGCCGGACTTATTGCTTCTGGTGCAGCAGCGGCCGGAGGCGGGGTTGTCGGAGGAGCAACACTCATAAGTGGAGGAATTGACGCTTATCATGCAATTAAATCCGATGAGGCGGCAGAAAAGAAGGCTTATGGAACATCAGCAGGATTAAAAGTTGGTGGCGTTGCCGGCGGAGCGGCTTTAGGAGCTGCAATCGGTAGCGTTATTCCTGGACTCGGAACGGTTGTCGGAGGCTTAATTGGTGCAGGAATCGGTGGTATTGCCGGCTGGTTCGGCGGAAATAAGGTCAAAGAAGACTACGAGGAGACAAAGCAGGCCGCAGAAGAAGCGGCAGCGGCAGCGGAGCTTATGGAGCAGAAATCAAAGTATGCCCTGGAAGGTTCCCGGTTTGAGAATTCCAAGCTGAAAGACGCATTCAATGACACAACAGTATCTGCAGAGAGGTTTGCCTCTATGATGCAAGAGGCGGCGTCTAAGAAAGTGCAGGACAGCTTTGGAAATATCAAATTATCCGTAAAAGAAATTAAGGATGCTGCAAAGCAGATTGTCTTCGGAGATCAGGAACAGGCATTTACGAAATTTTCAAGTGCGGCCAGTGACGCACAGAATTCTCTTGCGAATCTCCAGAGCTCAGTAAGCACAATGGATAAGTTGAATTGGAAAGCGTCACTCGGAATGAAGTTTGATGACAATGAAATATCTGAGTATATCGCAGGCGTTGACAATATGCTCTCGAGTGCATCGCAGTACCTGGAGGACAAGCACTATCAGGCGAAAGCCGCAATAGATCTGCTTGTGGAGCCGGGGAACGAAACCGACATGACTACCGGATTGAATGCCATGTATGCAGATATGCAGTCCAAGATAGAAAGCCTTGGAAAAGATCTTCATGCAAAAGTCAATGTTGCTCTTGAAGACGGAGTTATTACGCTGGATGAGCAGGATGAGATTACCAATTTACAGAATCAGATTACGGATATTACCAATCAAATCAGCCAGGCGGAGACCGAAGCAAGTTTCCAAAGCCTGAAGATTAAATATTCTGGTGCATCCCTCGATTCGGATTCTTTCGCAAATCTGGTTGCTGAAATCCAGACGAACGTTCAGGAGGCGGCTCAGTCTTATGACGATGCTTTGGAAGTTTCTCTTACAAACCTTAATCTGCAGCTACAGAGCGGTGCTATAAATCAGGAGCAGTTCGATGCACAGTTACAGGCTCTTACAGAAGGGTATCAGGCAAAGATAACTGACCTGTCCGTGAGGGTAGAGAGTTTTGAATTGCAGTCGATAGCTGATGCTTTCGGAAGTGAGCTGGACGGAATCTTACCGGATATAGAAGGAACGGTAGCTGAAAAGCTCGGAACCGCAATGCACAATGCTATGGCGGCAGGAGTTGATGTGGAGAACTGGGATGTTTCTACAGCTTCACAATGGCTCGACCTTGATGGACTTTCTGCGGAAACGCAGTCCGCTATCACCGAGTTAATGAGCCAGGTTGCAGCTTCTCTGCCTGATCAGATGAGCTCTGCACTTTCCGGAACCGATATAGACATGAGCGACAGTGTAAACAGTATGGTGAATTCATCTATTGATAATGTTGATCTGTCTGGTGCCGGAGAAACCCTTATGGGAAAAGTCAATGAAAGTATGAATGGGCTGGATATGTCTGAATCCGGAGCAGGATTGCAGGATAGTTTACAGACTTCTCTGCTGACGTCTCTTGAAAATGTGGACCTTTCCGGAGCAGGGGAAACGCTGAATGCAAAACTCGGAGAATCAATGGCTTCGCTCGATATGTCTGAGTCTGGTTCTGGACTTCAGGAAAGCATACAAAGTTCCATTACTTCTTCGATAGAGGGAGTGGATTTGACTGAGGCGGCATCCAGCTTGAATACAAGCCTTTCGGCAGCACTGTCATCGGCAGAAAGTATAGATACAACAGGATTCGCAACTGCCCTGCAGAGTAGCATTGCAGGATCTGTGCAGGGACTTGATTACTCTGGAGTTACATCAGCGGTCGGAACTGGAATATCGAATGCTATCACAGCAACCATGGGAACAATCCAAGGTGCTATTTCTACACTTTACAGTGATGTTGGAGCTGCGATAAACAGTGCTTTCGCCGCAGGTTTCACAACAACAACAACGGTTACGATCACAGTAAACTATAAGCTTGCAAATCCGACGGCTACTATCAGCTTCAGCGGCGGTGGATCCGGATCAGCAACTGTTTCAGGAAGTATTGCTTCTAATGCAAATGGAGGATTCTCTTATGGTCCAGAGCTGACATGGTGGGGAGAAGATGGTCCAGAGGTAATTATTCCTCTAGGCAGTAAACGTCGAAGGAGAGGTCTTGAGTTATGGGCACAAGCCGGACAGATACTCGGGATTCCACAGCACGCAGAAGGCGGCATGATAGGAAATCCTGCATCTGCAGCTACTTACTATGATTACACCGCACAAAATGCAATACAGGCCATTTCGGAAGAGGACAGCGATACTTCTGAACCGATTCCGACAAGTGTTCGGCATGAAGGCGAAAGTGGAACAAAAGAAGTAAAACTCAATGTGAATGTGAATCCGCAGTTTGTAATTTCAGGCGGCGGTGGACAGAGCGATGAGGATATCATGAGAATCATAAAGAGCCACTTCAAGGAGCTGGCTGATGATCTGGGCGGAGAGCTGGCAGACCGCCTCGGAGAAGTATTCTCAAATATGCCAGTGAACGCATAAGGAGGCATGGAATGGACATTTATCTTACCGAAACGGGAAGTGGAGGCAGAAGGTTTACATTTCCTAGCCTCCCGGAACGTATCAGAGTGAAAAACTCAACAAATTATCAGTCCTTCGACATTCTATCAATGGGGACTATTAAAATTCCAAAAGGAATGACACCAACTACGATTTCGTGGGAAGGTGTCTTTTTTGGTGAAGCAAAGAAGAAGGAATCTATTGTGAAAACATGGGTAAAACCTTCTGAATGCGAAAAAACGTTACAAAACTGGCAGGAAAAGGGCACCGTACTCAGGCTGATGGTGACTGGAACGAATATCAATATCGATGTTACGATCAGTTCCTTTACCTGTGAGGAAGTAGGAGGATTCGGAAACAAAGAGTACAAGATTGAGTTCATCCGGTATAAGTATCTGAAGATCTATACCACTGATGAGTTGAAGATTGTCAAATTTGTAAAGAAAACGAATACCAGACCTGCTCCGGCGGCGCCTGCAAACAAAGGTACATATACCGTAAAATCGGGAGACAACCTTTGGTCCATTGCCAGAAAATATTACGGTGGCAGCGGTTCTAACTGGAAGAAGATCTACGATGCAAACAAATCCGTCATTGAATCTACGGCGAACAGGTACCGTGGAGGGCGGGGAAGTGACTGCGGACATTGGATTTATCCGGGAACCGTACTTACCATTCCAAACTAAGGAGGTGCTGGAATGATTGATATTGCAAACGTTCAGTACCGCCTAGTGATAATGGATGAAAAAGGAAAGCAGTACAACATCAAGGATTATGTGGATGATTTGGGGTGGGAACAGGGAGAAAAAGAACTGTCCACCCGAATCTCCTTTACCACGAGGAATGAGAAGTCCACACAAGGTCTGCTGTCTTCGATAGCAAAGCTCGGATGTCTTGTTGGAATATTTGCTACGGATGGAAAAAAAGATGAAGAGGTTGCCAGGGGGTATATCACAACCTGGAAACCGAGTTATTCTTCGGACAGTGACCGGTTTGATGTGAAATGCTATGACAACCTGTATAATTTGCAGGAAAGCCAAGACAACATATATTATTCTTCCGGAATCGGAACAAAGTCGGCGATTATGAAGATATTTGACAACTGGGAGATTCCTCTCGGCTCTTACAGCGGTCCGAATGAAACCCATGCAAAGCTCGCTTACAAATCAGAAAGTCTTGCAGATGTGATTCTGGATATTCTGGATGATGCGTATAAAAAGGGCGGAACAAAATGTGTGGTTCAGGATCGAGGTGGTAAAGTGTATGTGGTTCCATATGCCAACAATAAGGTGGTTTACCACTTTGAGGCAGATAACACAAAAACAATATCCCATAAAAGAAGCACTGAGGGAATGATTACAAGGGTGAAGATCATCGGCCAGGAAGATGATGACGGAAGAAGTAGTGTTGAGGCAACGATGAACGGCAAAACAAAATATGGCGTTCGTCAAAAAATTGTAACAAGAGGAAAAGATGACAGCCTTGAAGATGCAAAGTTTTCTGCTCAGGAAATATTGGATGACAAAGGAGAGATTCAGGAAGAGATTACCGTACAGGCTCCGGATATTCCGTGGACACGGAAAGGAGATCTTGTTCATGTTACGGCCGGAACAGTAGATGGTTACTATTATGTGATCGGAATCCGGCATGATGCAGATAACAAGATTATGACACTTGACCTGCATATTCCTTATCCGGAATACGAGAAGAAGACAGCTGCTCCGAAGAAAAACTATAATGTCGGAGATATTGTCAACTTCCATGGAGGAAAGCATTATGTTTCTTCTTATCCTGGTTCTCAGGGATACAGCGTAGGACCTGGAAAGGCTAAGATTACTATTAAAAACGGTTCCGGAAAAGCGCACCCATGGCATCTTGTGACAGAAAACTGGGGACAGACGCATGTTTGGGGCTGGGTAGATGAAGGAAGTTTTGATTAGAGGAGGTGTTTTATATGGCGTTTGATAATCACGCCGGAGCGAATAAGCTTGCCAGGACGTTAAGTAATCGTATGAAAAATGAATCAAAGAGCTCTCTGGTTCTTGATTTTGGCTCAATCAATTCTGATTACAGCCTTACAACAAACACTTTCCCTGTGAAAATTCCGAAAAAAGACTACACAGTCTGCAGACATATAAGCGGAATGTCCCTTGGTACTTCTGGCGGATCTCATGGAGGACATGAGTACGGAGATGGAAGTCATTCGCATTCTATTCCGGTACCAAAGCTGAAACCTGGAGACAGAGTGCTTGTGGCGTGGATACAGAGTGAAGCGGTTGTTGTAGACGTCATAGTATCTGCAAGTTCGCTTTAGTGGAGGTGGTATTTATGGCGTCTGAAAATGCTTTATTCCCGGTAGAAGAATCTCCAGAATTCATACAGGAAAGCGAAGAACGAGATAATCAGTATCGATATACGGTCGCATGGGATGTGGAAAAAGGAGATTTCATACTGGACGGTAAAAACCGAATGGAAACTTGCAACGGTATGGAAGGTTATAAAGTGTGGTGCTGTAAAATGGCTCTCACACAGAGATATGCCTGCCTTGCATATCCGGATGAAATAGGCACCGAACTTGACGAGGCTTTGAATGAGCCGGATGAGGAGGCGGTGCAGTCGGCTTTGGAAAGGACCATAACCGAAGCCCTTATGGTAAATCCCAGGACAGAATATGTTCGAGGTTTTACTTTTGAATGGAACGGAGACAATGTCAGCTGTTCCTTTATTGTAAAAGGCATAGAAAATGAAGAATTTCAGGTAACTATATAGGAGGTGATGAGAGTGGGAATGGAATTCACACCGCCGGAGTTTATTGACAATAACACGCCGGAGGAAATTCAAAGCAGAATGATGAATGCTCTTCCTGAAGGCATAGATGATATGCCCGGTGGTTTCCCTTATGATTTTACAATGCCTACGGCGATTGAAAAATCGGAGCTGATTCAGTTCCATCTGGTCCGAACGCTTATGCTCATGTTCCCCCAGTTCGCATGGGGAGAATGGCTGGATCTTCACGCCTCGGTTGCCGGAGTGCAGAGGAAACCGCCTGGTTATGCCAGCGGAGAAGTTACCGTTACCGGAGAGGCAGGAACTGTTATCATGGAGGGATCTATATTTTGTACAGCATCCACAGATGACAGTCCTTCTCTTGAATATGCAGCAGATCATACGGTAATCATTCCGGAGGGGGGCACTGTAAAGGTGCCTGTTACTGCTGTGAATCCTGGTAAGGAATCGAATACAAAGGCAAAAACCGTTACTTTTTCTCTTACCACTATCAAAGGTCTATCAAAAGTAGAAAACGAAGATTGGATTTCTGGTGGAACAGACGAAGAAAGTGATGAGGCATTGTGGGAACGTATCGATATGGAATACAAAGCAGAAGGAGCTTCGTTCATCGGAAATGATAATGATTATGAACGGTGGGCAAAAGAGGTCACTGGAATTGGAGACTGTATCGTTATTCCTGCAAGTGAAGAGAATCCGGGTGTTGTAAAACTTGTCCTTGTGGATTCAAATGGATCGCCGGCCAACAAGGTTCTTGTTCAGGCGGTCTATGACCATATCGTATCTCCGAATGACAGGAGTAAAAGGATCCTTCCGACAGGTTGTGCAAAGCTGATTGTAGAAGCTGCTGAAACAAAGACAATCTCATATACCTGCACAGGTCTTGTTTATGATGAGACCACGGATATTGAGCAGATCTCGAAAGAGTTCAAAGAACTTGTCGCTCAGGAGTATATCGATGCGAAGAAAGATGGAATGTTGATATACAATCAGGTCCGGGCACTCATCACAGACATTCCGGGAGTATCAGATTTTGACACATTCCTTATGAACGGGAAAGAGGAAAATATTGTTCTCGGAAAAGAAGAGTATGCTGCAACTGGCGACACGAATTTCAGTTAAGGGGGAATGTTTATGAATCTTGAACAGTTTCCAACTTCTGAAACAGCAAAAAAGATGCTCAGCTATATTACCGGCAATGGATTTTATGATAATTCTTATGTCGGGAAATGGATATTCCAGGTCATGGGCGAAGAGATGGGCGATGCGAGAGCAATCATTGATGAGTTGCCTTTACAAGCATTTGTCGAAACAGCCACATGGGGACTACGGTACCATGAGGAAAAGTACGGGCTGCCGATCAGGGAAAACCTTTCTCCTGATGAAAGACGGAAAATTATCCTGGAGAAGAGAGATTTAAAGGCACCGATGAGTCCGTGGAGAATGGAGAAAATCATAAGCGGTATTCTTGGATGTACCGTTGATGTCGTTGATATAAACGAACCTGGCAGTAAAATCAGCCATCCGAATATGTTTATTGTTTATCTTGAAGGAGAAGGAGAATTCAGCCTCGGAAAAGCAGTAGAGAAATTGGATGAAGTTAAGCAGTCGCATACGTTCTATGAATTGCGTGTGAGGATTGCAAAATTTATTTTGGATGAGAAGTTTTTCTGGAAAAACATCATCCGTACAAACTTTACATGGTGGGACGCCTGCTTGGACGGGCGGGAACTTCTTGACGGAAGTATCCTGCTTGACGCAAGGCACCCGCCGTTTTTTATACCTTATTTTTCCATTATTGCGAAAAATACGGAGATCTTCAGGAGTGATGTGGTAAGAAACCGCCTGATCGGTATTGGAGAATATGGAAATATTTCTGCGAAAGCATTTTACCGGGCCTCTGTATCGTGGTGGGATTTATGTCTTGATGGCAAGTATCTGCTCGATGGCAGCTGCATTATGAATGCAGTAAGGTCTCCGTTTTTTGGTGTTGCCTATCGCAATTCCATATCGCATGAGGAGAGCTTTTTTTATGGAAAGGCAATCCATACAGTATCTCCAATCATAAATCAGAACACAGGTCATTTTAGAGACGTACAAAGGGCAAAATTCCTTTGGACTGACTACACGATAACACTTGACGGAGAAAAAACTCTGGACGGAAGTATTTGTCTGAATCAGGATTCTCCGCCGGAAATAAGCGGAATCAGAAACAGAGCTGTGATTGAACATGAGGAGATCTTCAATGTAACGATGTATAACCCGGCCGATTCCATGTTTCTTGATGGAGCATGTATGCTGGACGGAACAAAAAAACTTAACTCTGGAAGGGAGGAATTGTGATGGCAGGAACAACTGTTACCACGAAAGCAAAAAAGAAAATGCTTCAGGCGAGGGCTGGAATTGCCCCGCTTAGCAAAATTGTAGGAATGGCGTTTGGTACCGGCGGCGTGAATACTTCTGATGTGATTGTACCGCATTCCCCGGATCAGAATGCTCTGCACAGCGAGGTGCTGAGAAAGGAAGTGGATGGATACGAGGTAGTGTCTGATACCTGTATCCGATACAAATGCACCCTCACAGAAAGCGAATTGGCAAATACATATATTTCTGAAATCGGTCTTTATGATGCAGATGGAGATATGGTTGCCATGAAAGCCTTTATGAAGAAAGGTAAGGATTCGGATATGGAGGTTGTATTCGAGTGCGAAGATACTTTCTAACGTATTTCGATATTTTGCAACTTGTTAAGCACAAAAAGTAATAGAAGATTATCATAAGGAGGTAGAATATGTCGAATTTTGATATAAGTGGCGCTGTATTCAATGACCAGCTGCGGATGTTGGAGACAACGGATCCTGCACATGCAGATATGTTCAACGCCCTGTTTGGACAGCTCATCCAGAATGATGTAGCTCTCAGAGATGCGGCCAGCATATTCGCTAAGAACAAAAATGAGCAGGCACTTTTCCTGCTGAACCTCAGAAGGACCGGAAAACGGTATGGAGTTCATTTCAACGCATACAATGTAAGCCCGGCTTCAGAAGGAACCAGACTGTATGATGCAGTTGGAAAAGTGGCTATTCCATCAACGGACACTGTAAGGAATCGAAACGATTTCGAGGGAGAGTCTGTTTTTTACGGTCTTGAAGTAAATGGATCTGTGGGAACGGATGGTGAATTCGTAGTTCAGTACATCAAAGGAATTGACAATGAATTCTCTAGAGAAGACTACGATGTGTATATCCTGTTCCTGACACAGTGGATTGAGTTGAGCATCGACGCAAACGGAGAAAACCTGGTAATCTCTGATGAAAAATTTCCCGGTTCTTTCCCGGAAGGAGCGGCAATCAGACCGGATGGAACAGTTCGACCGTTTGTGGCCATGGCTAAATACATGGCAGCAGATAATGATGACGGAGTGGCGTCTTCCATTACCGGAAGAAATGCAGAACATAATCAGGGCCACAACGCTGCTCTTACAAGATTTCATGAAAAGGGAACACAGTATTGCGGAACTACTGCACAGGATAAATCTCACATGGACAACCTTTTCCTGGTTGCGTTTGCCACAAGGAATTCACAGTCTGTAATGGCAGGATGTACTTCCTATTATTATCAGTATGCAGCGACCATACAGGAATCCGATGTTGAGAGAATTATCATCTCAAAAGCACAGGCGGCGACTCTTGTTGTTGGCTCCGTTGTTTCTATTGGAAATGCTACTGCATTAACTTCCGGAACGCCAAATATCGATCGTGGACAGTCGGGAATGCACGCAAAAGCGAATCGTGTAAAGATCGTATCCATTGAAGATTACGATGGAGAAAATAGTGCTGTGAATGTTGATAACAGTGGCCAGAAGTTTTCTACTGCATCGACAATTGTTAGTGACGTTGAATGTCCGACGTATATCAGTACAATGCCTTGGATGACTGGTGCGTGCGATAATGTTTTGGCTTCATGCGGATCTCCTGTAAGTAATACAAATGGGAAATTCCCATATATACTGTTTGGGGTTGAATTATCAATTGGATTCTGGGAACTCATTTCGAATGTGATTATGAAAATCACAAACCATGTGATGATTCCTTATATTTGTTATGACTGCACCAAATTGGCAACATCAGTTACATCTGATTATATAGCTGTTGGATATTCTGTTGCTGATACGCAGCAGTCATATAAATATATCAGTAAACTCGGATATGATCCTGATAATCCGTCTGTTCGTCACGGGGTGGAAGTGGATGCGACAAGTTCGACTGGATATGCAGATGGACAGTACACAGAAAAACTTGATCAAGTTTCGGATACGACAAGGGCTTGGTTTTCCGGCGGCTACTTGGTCAACGGGACTTTCGCCGGCCGCTTCTACGCGGCCTTGGACTACTCCCTGTCCAGCGCGGCCTGGACCCGTGCCGCCCGTCTTTCTGCTTCTGGACGCTGCGCCCAAAAGGCGACAGCGTAGGGGGTGAATTGCGAAGCAAGAGGGGCTCTCCCCTCAGATATTTATAACAATATAATAAGGACTCACACTACAAGTGGCTTGGTTTTCCGGCGGCAACTTGAACAACGGGACTAACGCCGGCCGCTTCTACGCGAACTTGAACAACTCCCTGTCCAACGCGAACTGGAACCATGCCGCCCGTATTTCTGAAATGGATTGCATTTTCGTAGTGTGTTTCGCCGCTCTTGAAGCGGCCCTATACAGGCTTAGGCGGAATGCCTAAAATTCTTGAACCAGCATCGGCTGTCAGGCACCTGGCAGCCGGCTCCGTGACGAATAGGGCATGGATGGGGGTTAGTAGTAAAACCGAAAGCCCTTGAATACAGAAAGAAAGAGGACTGGTTGTGAAAACGTATTGTAAAAGAAAGGATGTATCAGACGTTGCTTTTGTAAAGGAAAGTATCAGCGAATTCCTCCTTGACAGGCTGGATAAGAGTAATGTGGCGAAATTATTCGCATATTACAATGGAATCAGTAACACGAAATCAAGAAAATGTATCAATGATTCCAAGGAGTTTGTGGAAGGTACTATTGAATGTATAGCTGCAGACATTTCCGAAAATATCCGGAACAGGACCGTTGTTGATCATATCCTCTTGGTCACTCCGAATGAACCACTTGTAAAGTATGTGGAAATTGTGGATGGATTGAGTGGAAAGAAACGGGAATTGGGGATAGAAAAGCTGATATTCCAGCTGTATGAAACGATTATACGGGATGCTACAAAAGAGATGTTTGAGGCAAAGATCGGTGAGTACCAGGTAGCCTCCATAAAAGGCAGGGGGCAGTCTTATGGAAAGAAGCACATAAAACGATGGATTTCTTCGGATCCGGAAGGAACGAAGTATTGCGGAAAAGCGGACGTCCAAAAGTGTTATCCGAGTATGCCTCACGATAAACTGAAGGCTCTGTTACATAGAGATCTCCGGAAGTCTGATATGCTTCTATATCTTTTCGATACGATTATTTATTTGTATGACTATGCGAATGAGCTGCTTGGACGTAATGACTGCTTGGGAAAAGGTATTCTCATCGGTTCCCCGGTGTCAAAAGATCTTTGCAACTATTATATGTCATACCTGTATCACTATATCAATGAAAAGCTATTTGAAAAAACCGTTCGCCGAGGAAAAGAGAAATTAACGAGGCTCGTTTCTCATGTCATGATTTATATGGATGACATCGTGGTGTTCGGAGGAAACAAGAAGCATATACACAAAGCAATGGAAATGATTGTGGCATTCACAAGGGATTTCCTGGGCCTCGTAATAAAGCCTACATGGCAGAAATTCTTGGTAAGCTATAAAACGAACCAAGGAAAAACAAAGGGCAGAAATCTCGATTTTATGGGGTTTGTGTTCTGCGGCATGGAGGCATTTTACCGCATATATGACGGAACAAAGAAGAGGTTGAAGCGTGTAAAGGTTATTGTTCGTGACAGCATTTTCCTAAGAGGGAGAAGAAAATTCTCTAAACTTATAAAGAAAATTAAAAATAGGAGGACTGTGTCGAAACATTATGCCATGTCCCTCCTTGCATACCATGGATGGATTAAAAATACGGATTCTTTTCAGTTCCAGTCATCTGTCATGTGGAAAGAAATTATTGGTATCGCAAGGAATATTGTGAGTAGAAGTGAAAAAGGAAAGCCATATACTTGCGATAAGTATTATCAGAAATGGAGGACATTATATGCATAAAACGAACAGCCCTGTTCCGCAGGGAAGAATTACCTATGTTATTCTGCCGGACGGATCGGCGGACATCTGGATTCGTTCAAATGAGGTTGAGTTACCGGAAACCGAGGAAGGACCGGGAGGATATGAGGCTGATGAGGTTTATTGTAAGATCTCTTCTGCAGAGATTGCTCCGGAATCTGAGATTGAGGCCGATGTGGATTTTTGGTTTGAAAATCTGAAAGATCTTGAAGAAGGAGCAAACGCAGATTTCCTTGCAAAAGAGAATTATCGTTCTGTTGTTAGAAGTGCTATTTCAGCTGCCTGTGAACACACTATTTATGAAGGTGTCGATGTAGAGCTGAGCACCGGAGTGGAGCATTTCTCTCTTACGAGTACCGATCAGACGAACCTTTTCGGAAAACAGGCAGAGCTTTCTGCTGGTGCTGAGAAATGCGCATACCATAGAGATGCGGATGAAACAGGTACAAAACCTTGTGTTTACTACCCGGCGGCAGATATGCAGAAAATCATTGCTACTGCCATGGCGTTTGTTACCTACAACACCACATACTGCAATAGTATGTTCGTTTGGCTTGATAATTTGACCAAGGCTTCTGAAATGGCGGCACTTTTTTATGGTGCAGATATTCCGGAGGAGTATCAGTCGGAAGTCCTTTCCGACTATTTGAGCCAGATTGGAGCATAGTATGAAGGCGTTATTAAAGTATCTCTTCCTGTTCATCGTAGGCGGCATTATTTATTTCTGCATTGAAACACTTTGGAGAGGATACAGCCATTGGGCGATGATCGGCGTCGGAGGCGTATGTTTCATTCTCTGTGGTCTGCTCAATGAAGTGTTTAAGTGGGATACTGTAATATGGAAACAGATGCTCATATGCAGCATAATCATAACGGCCGTAGAGTTTACAAGCGGTCTGATTCTGAATGTGTGGCTCGGTCTTGGAATATGGGACTACAGCAATATGCCGTTTAACATCCTCGGCCAGATCTGCTTACCATTCACTTTGCTGTGGTATGTACTATCTGCTCCGGCGATTATCCTTGATGATTATCTGAGATATTGGATTTTCGGGGAAGAGAAACCACATTATATTTGGAGGATGCAGTAATGCAAGAACACGATACCGATCTCCTTGAAATTTTAAACACATATATGGACCTTGCGGAAAAGCAGGAAGAAGTTATATACCGGCTGACACAGATTGTGAAGAAGCAGGCGAACGAACTCAGTCATATTAGAAGCCTGTATGGATTTTTCCAAGAAGAAACACCGCAGGATATTGAGGATGAAAACCTTGCGAAAGAGGCATTAAGTCAATATGAAGAAATGAAACAAGGAGACTTTTAAAGAGCTGAACAGGCTCTTTTTTTAATGGAGGGATTGCTATGAACAATCCGAGAGACAGACCGCACCCAGTAACACATCAAATATGGGAGAGATAAATGATGGATGCTTTTTTAGAATTATTTGGCTCATATACAATATTCGGATTGAGTATATACAAGTGGTTTCTCATTGGAGGAGCCACTATTTTTATATACAAAACGGTAATTCGCAAAGTATATAGAAAGATTAAAAGTGCATATGAGCTGTACGAGGAAAAAGAAAAAATGCTTCAAAAAGCATTGGAACAGATTGACCGTTATCCGGAATGGAGGCAGCAGAGCATAGACATACGGAGTGAACTTAGTGAGTCAATCAGAAAGCTGGAAAATAAGATTGACCGGATGAATGGTTCAATCGGTGATTTAAAAAAATCAAGCAGTGAGGGAATGGCCTATACATGGAGATATAGGATTTTAAGGTTTGATGATGAAATCCGGCATGATGAGAAACACACGAAAGAGCATTTCGACCAGATTATGGATGATATTACAAAATATGAGCTATATTGTGCCTCTCATCCAGATTTCCCGAATAACAAAGCAGTATTTGCAATTAAAAACATCAAAAGAGTGTATCAGAAATGCACAGATGAAAGGAATTTTTTGTAAGGAGGAATTTTTATGGAATTATTAAACTTTTTGAAACAGGTACCATTACCGATCCTGATTTTGGTTATCCTTGTTCTCGTCATTGTAACCATTGTGATTGCGATTCAGTACATGAAGGCGAAAGGATTAGACGGAATACGTGCAGATGTATATCAGCTGATCCTGAAAGCTGAGCACATGTATAATGAATCCGGAGCTGGAAAACAGAAATTTGAGTGGGTTATCCAGCAGGCACGAGGTCTTTTGCCTAAGTGGTTACAGGTACTTATTCCTGAAAATGCACTGAAGAAAGTTATTCAGAAGTGGTTTATTGGAGTAAAAGATCTTCTGGATGACGGAAAGGTAAATGGTTCTCAGGAAAATCAGAATAATTGAAATGAGCCCCGGCATTGTCCGGGGCATTTTTGGAAGGTGTTACGATGAAAAAAATCAAAAAGGCTCTTCTTTCGATTCTGGCCGCTGCTCTTATTTTGACCTGCACAACTGCAGTTGCGGTTATTGCATTGCCGGCAGATCATACGGCAGAAACAAAAGAGGAACCTGAAATAGAAACGTCTCCTAAACCGCTTGTGATCAATATACCGAAAGAACAGTTCGGGAAAATCATTATTTATTTGGATGAAGAGGTTCTGTATGAGTACGAAGGTCCGATAAAAGTGGAAAGATCTGCGGGGGAGTATAAAGTCGAAGTCCATACAGGAACCTGTTCCTGCTTCGATGATAACGATAATAACACTACAGAATGGTGAGGTGCAAATACATGAAAAAAGGTATTGATATTTCATACTGGCAGGGAAACATTGACTTCTCAAAAGTGGCAAAAAATGTGGATTTCGTTATCCTCAGAGAAGGGTATAGAAAGACTGTGGATCCGAAGTTCATGGAATATGTGAACGGATGCAAGAAAAACGGCATCCCGATTAAGGGCGTTTATCATTTTTGCTATGCAACATCCGCGGCCGGAGCAAGAGAAGAAGCTGCAGTGTGTATGGAAAATATCAAGAAAGCAGGTCTTGGAAAAGATGTTATCGTTTTCTTTGATTTTGAATATGACACGGTAGAAAAAGCTGCTGCCCAGGGAGTAAAGCTCGGAAAATCAGAGTGTATCCTGTTCACAAAGGAATTCTGCACTTATGTAGAGTCTCAGGGATATACTCCGGGAATTTACTCGAATCTTGATTACTACAGAAATATGTATGAACCGGATTTGATTAAAAAATATGTGTTCTGGCTGGCTGATTATTCCGGAGAAGCTGATGTGCCTTGTGCTTATCATCAGTACACGAACAAAGGAAAGGTTCCGGGAATCAACGGAGACATAGACATGGATTATTTTTACGATACAGAAAATAAGGAGGATGGAAATATGGGAAGAACAGCCCAGGATTATTTGAATGTATGGCGCAGCTGGCTTGGATTCAGCGAGGCAAATGGAAAGTTCAAGCAGATTATCGACCTGTATAACAGTCACAAGCCTTTGGCGAGAGGCTATGCAGTGCAGTACAGAGATGAGTGGTGTGATACGACCGTATCTGCAGCAGCAATCGCGGCTGGAATGGTTGACCTGATCGGTACAGAGTGCGGATGCGAAGAGCATGTTAAGATCTTCAAGGCAAAAGGAATCTGGATTGAGGATGGAACAATCGTTCCGAAACCTGGATATATCATTTTGTATAACTGGGATCAGGGATATCAGCCGAATGACGGATATTCCGATCATATCGGCGTAGTTGAATCTGTGTCCAATGGACAGATTACTTGTATTGAGGGTAACAAAGGAGAAGCTGTTGCGAGACGAGTTCTTTCTGTTGGAAATGGAAATATCAGAGGATATGCTGTTCCGAAGTACGATAGCCAGGGAACTGCTCCGTCCAACCCTCCGGCCGGAGGAAATTCTGGAAATTCCGGCGGTGGTACAGATCTCAACAGAACTCCTCAGTGGACAGGTACTGTGAATACTGGTTCTTTGAATGTAAGAACATGGGCCGGTACAGAAAACGCAAACCTGAAATCTTATCCTACCATTTCCCAGGGAACGAAAGTCGGAGTATGCGATACAGTAAAGGATAAGGACGGGGATCCTTGGTACTATGTAAAAATCAGCGGTTCACAGGGTGATAAATACGGATTCGTATCTGCTGCGTATATTACTAAGATGTCAACCAGTAAGCCGTCCGGAGATACCACATTGAAAGATGATGGAGTTATTACGAAAACTCCTCAGTGGACGGGAAAGGTTACCGCAGACGTTCTGCATGTTCGTAGCTGGGCCGGTACCAACAATCCACTCATTAAATCCTGGCCGAAACTCTCAATGGGAAATCTGGTCGATGTATGTGATGTTGTTAATGCGGCAGATGGATCGAGATGGTATTACATCAGAATTGACGGAAGAATCTATGGATTTGTTCATTCTGCATATATCGCAAAGGCATAATCCGGCGCCTAAAATCGTTTTCTGTCTTGCCTGCTTTTACTTAATGAAAAAAGTAGAATATTGTAGAAGATTGTGATATGATTACATTGCTGCCGAACCTCCAGCAGAAAGGAGGTGGTGCCCTGTGGAAGAAATTTTTACCGCATTTCTTATCTCTGTTATAGCAGGTGTAGTTAGCTACTACATATGCAAATGGCTGGACGGAGATAAATAGGCAGCGACAGCCTAAACGGATTGGCTCACCGTAACGAGCAAGAAAACCTCCAGAGCTGGCACTCTGGAGGTTTTCGTTTTACCCTATGGAATTTTACCGCATTCCTTAGCTATAAATATAATATGCCATATCTTTTAAAAAGTCAACCTTGAAATCTTTCATTTATTTCTATAGAACCCCCCATGAATTGTCTATTAGTATAACACAAAACGATATAATCTAACAATTTCCGTCTTAAATTACCATTATATGGTAAGTTAAAACGGAAGGAGCAATGGCGAATGATAAAGATTTTACTGTCGAAAAAGCTTGGAGAGCTGAGACTGACACAAGCAGATCTGGCGCGAGCGACCGGAATACGCCCAAACACTATTAACGAATTGTACCACGAGCTTGCTGAGCGGGTAAACCTGGAGCATCTTGATCTGATATGCGAGGCGCTCGACTGCGAGCTGGATGAATTGATTGTGCGGATACCGAACAGAGAATCTAACATCACTCACACCAGACGGGGAAACTTGAAAGCCGTCCAAGGAAAAAGCCGCTGCAACGGCTGAGAGATCTGAAGAAGAGAGGATTATCCCCTCTCTTTTTTCAGTTCATCGTTATTTGTAAGCATTGAATCTATGAGAAATTCGTAGTCCAATTTGAAATCAAGATACCCTTTATAAACGGTATCCACATACCTCTCGCTTGGTCTTCCTGGCTTCGCTCCGTTGAACATAATATAAACCATTGCCTTTATTCTGGAACCGTCCTGTAGGGTTACATAGACGTTCTGTTTATAATAAAATCTTGGGTACCCCTCATATATATCAAGATTTTTTTCGTCTGTTTCACTGATGCTCCACACAGCGACAGGTACTCGGTATCCTTTTTTCCTGCGTATTGTGGCATATGCTCCAGTTTTGCTACCTCTGTATATCAATTCCCAATTCTCCAGATAGCCGGTATATACCGGCTTTGCATCTGGACATCTGTGGCTCATCTGTTCCTTATTCAAATTACTTCCGTAAGCTACATATAATTTCATAATGAATACCTCCTGTATTAAGCTGCCGCTGATGTGGCGTTTTCCTTGAGTTGCTTCATCATGTGAAGCCGACAGGTTTTAAATTCATCACCATATAACCCAAGGCGATTTGTTAAGATGTGATACATCAAAGTTACTTTCTTATCTGCAGAGTATCCGGAAACGCTTCTGAATACAATTTTGTCATTGGACTCTATCGCCCATGCAGACATGGCGAGGCAAAACTGAATATATGCTTTGATCCGGCCGGCGTGTAATGTACTGTTGAAAAGTCTGAATTCCACGGTTCCTTTTGAGAAAAAGCTATGAAGATTAAGTGCGTGGTATCTTGTTTCATTGTAATGGCTATGGTTTACACCGCCCCAATAGTGATCATTCGCTTCGCTGTACCAAATTTGCTCTGCTTTATCTTTTGTGAGGTCAGATTCTTTCTTCATGGTATCGTAAAGGCTTTTGCAGATCGGCTTACACCAGCGGTCTTTTCTTGCTCCGATGTTCAAGGCTTCGTAAATGATTTCCTGGCGGGAGAGCATGAAGTTTACCATTCTGCGAAGTGATGTTGCTGTATGGTTTGCTCCGTCAATATGAATGTGAATACCGCAACTGCTATGAGGCACCCCTCCGATTTCTTTAAACTTCCGGATGATGTTCTGCAAAGTTTCGATGTCTTCGTATTTAAGAGGAGGAGTAACAAATTCAACTCTGTACTCATCCGTATTTGCAGATCCGACATTCATCTTTGGTGTAATGGAACTGTCTCTCATGACTTTCCATTGTCTTCTGTGAGAATCCTTGATTACTCTTGTGCGGTAACAGTCATTTCTCGGACCGGAAATAGTTCCTCCAACAACTTCTCTTACTGCATTTGCAGCCATCTCTCTGGTGATTCCTGTGAATTCTACTTCAACTCCGAATTTCTGGTTTTTTAAAAGTTCTGACATATCATGTTCCTCCTTGATTTTACATTCGCCGTCCGCCGAATGTATGTTCTTGTTTTCTATGGTTGTATATTAACATATGTACACGGTACGTCAATACTTTTTCGGAATAAATTTCTGCAAATACAGAAATAAATTTGACAAAAGCGGAAAAATAAACTATAATAAGGAAAAAGAAGATAAGGAGGAATCGTTATGCTTTCGTACAATCCTTTGTGGAAGACTTTGATAGATAAGAATATGAAGAAAATGGATCTGAAGGAGCTAGCAGGAATAAGCAATACTACTTTGGCGAAACTTGGAAAGAATGGCCATGTAAGCACAGAGATTATCTGCAAGATCTGTGAGGCACTTAATTGTGGGATTGGAGATGTAATTGAGATTGTGCATCCGGAAGAAGAGTGATATAATATGAAGAAAATATGTAATAGAAAAAATAAAATGTTTGGTGATGTTATTTTGATGTTAGAAAAATATGTAATAAAAAAAATAAAGGAAATAAAAACAAAAACGTACAACAAAATCATAATAAAAAGTAATGAATGTACCTATGAATGACTCCGCGTTATTGAGTTTGAATAAATCGAGTTGCTTAAAAAAGCCAGTGTTTATGCAATGTCATTAACTTTAGCAAAGAGCAGAAATCGTAAGCATTTATAAAACTATGATTCCTGCTTTTTGTTTGTATATGGGCATACTTATCCCCTTCTCTTTGTACTCGTATTTTTTAGCTCAGTACGCTCTTTTATGGGTATTCGAATATTTTCCTGCTAATTGCCCTTTCGTTCTGGTATAATGCCGATCAGGACGAATGGGAACAAGATTTTTACTGATATCTTCATATATTTGCTGAAATAACATATTTTTCTTTTGACCATCCGTTTCAAGAAGTATATAAATCAGATCATTTTTTAAGATTCCAATACTAACAGTCTGATTGATCATCATTTTATGTTTTCTGTTCGCTTCTTTCTGATCCAGTTCACGCTCTGCATCTAATATGATATCTTCAACTAAATTGCTCAGATATATAGTGCTGTATATATCTTGTAATAACAGAATAGGTTTTGTTCCTGTAAAATTCTCTAACTGTAACCGACTCTTTAGCGTTTCATACGCAGTCTCTATCCCCCACCTCATATGATATAATTCTTTTATTTCTTCTGTATGAAATTCAGTTTGTGAAAGATTTGTAGCCAAAACTTCTAAACTTCCGTTTTCTAATAGGATTTTTACCATACGCAATGAAATTTCACCTAATTCTTTCATACGTTCTCCATCTGGCGTTCCCTCGTAATGTCTGATTCTTGACTTATCAAGTTTTATTTTAACTAGCTGATCCTTTTCTATTAAACTGTTTTGCTCTTTTTTGTAATCACTGCTTTTTAAACGTACGATAAATTTAATATCCTTATCCATCATATGTATAAACGCTGGCGTAGAAGGATAGCCTCTGTCCATGATAATAACATAGGGAATGCTGCCTATTGTTTCCGGTATTCGCTCCATCTGTTTTTCGGCCAGGCGCATTTCATTAAATTTCACCTTATTACAGTCACTTTCCAGTATCATACGATTCATTACATCATAAATACAGCCTAATCCTATTTGAGCTTGGGGCTTTGTGTTTTTCCGGCTTGCAGAACCATATAGTTTCAGTGTTTCAGCAGTGGTAGGAATATTAATATCTGAGCCGTCAGCGGCTAATATTAAATGATCTTTGTAAGTTGAAAAGGTGGAATCTGCATAAAAGTTACGGTTATGATATTTATATAATTCTAAAAAAGCATCTGGATTAAGTTTCATACGCTGTTTCAGATATCCTGGTTTTGAAATAG